>AUXO014664912.1_pt1 | contig 11227 bp, 8 predicted proteins | sample 768731 | NCBI WGS metagenome assembly AUXO01 (sample SAMN02715735, study PRJNA202380) | gut metagenome | biome: sheep rumen | host: Ovis aries | place: New Zealand: Palmerston North | reverse complement strand
GGTTCGTGCGTGATTGATATGCCATAACGGCGCAAAAAAGGCAGTCGCTTGGGGTGTCCCCTGACTGCCTTTTTTCTTATTTATCCTCCGAGGTCAACATCTCGTATTTTGGAATTAAGTTATTCCAATCGCTGTATGCCGGGTCGTTTCGCTTATCCTCCAATTGGTAGGTATCGGCAAGATACTCGCCCAAAAAGGCGCATACCTTTTTGGTACCCCTGAAGTTTAAGTGGTCGCCGGCATCTGCCGTGTCTGTTTGCCAATCGATTTGAATTTCATCTGCATGCAGGTTAAGGTCTAAATACGCCGCTCCTGTTTTTTTGGCAAGCGCTGCAACGGCATTGTGCTTTTCGTATTTCCAATTCTTGTAGCTCGGTGTGCTGACAAAGAGCACCTTTACGCCCTTTTCGTTGCAGTATTTGACAATGTTTTCCACATACTGCGCATTGATTTCGGGGATAGGTTGTATCTCCTTTGTCGGTATCATGTACTCGAAGTTTCTGCCCTTGGTGGTCATCTTCGCGTATTTATAGCCCTTCATATCATCCTTCCAGGTGTAGGCGGTTTGCTTCACCTTGATGGGAGACATCACCTTCCAACGGTTGTGGAATTGCAGGATAGAGAACATATTCTCTATGCGGGTGATAAAGGCATTATCCGAGTGCATTTTGCGGTAAAATGCGTTGGTTTCCAAAATAATCAGCTTGGGCTTTTGGTGCTCAAGCGATTGGTGCACGAAGCTCTCTGTGAGCGAAATATACTGCGAGGAGCTCGCGCACACAAAGGAGGGGAAGCCCTGCTCCTTCCACATTTGCACCGGGGAAAACGCGGTATAGGCTTCGCTGTCGCCATACAAAATGACATCGAGCGAATTGTCCGGCTCGGCAAGCACACCGTTGGGCTTCACATCCTGCATGGTTAAGTCCTCCTGCTGCGGGTAAAACCAGTGGGAAAGCAGCAGCAAAACCAATAACAGGAGCAGGATGAAAATAGCGGCGCCAATCAGCTTGCGCGCGACGGTTTTTCTTCTCTCTTTTTTATCCATTCGCGCCTCCTAAAAGTTTGCATAAATCGGGTCAATCGGAATATAGCCCGCGCCGTATGCGCCGAAAACGACGGTGGCAACCACCAGCGCTATGTAAATCGGCCAGCGCACGAAGATAGGCTTTTGCGCGATAAGCTCGCGCGGCGATTTCCCTTTTTCTTTTATGATGCCGACAGCAAAGACCACTGCCACAGCGAGGATGAGGATAATCACATCGTGAATATCCAGCCCTAAGCTGAGCACGGAACCGTCGACCCACGACTTGAAGGTGAATTTTGTGAAAAGCACCTTGAGCATCTTTAATGCGTCCTTTAAGCCGCGCGCATTGAAAATCAGCTCGCCGATGCACACCAAAAGTGCGGTTCGGATAATGGCAAAGATTTTATACGGCAGCTTATTGCGGTCAATATGCCACTTTTCAAACAGGGAGTTGGAAAGCGGTAAAATCAGGCTGCCCAAGGAAATGAGCGCAAAGTGGTACATGCCGAAGAAAATGTATTCCCACCCGGCGCCGTGCCACAGGCCGTTACATAGCCAGACACAGAAAAATGCGATGATGCTTGCGGGAAGCGGACCATAGTGCCTGCCAAGCTTTTTGCGGCAGTTCTTGGTCATCTTTTTCATCGGCTTGCTCATGGTAACGGGATAAAATATGTAGTCCCTGAACCACGTGCCGAGGGTGATGTGCCAGCGCTGCCAAAATTCGGAAATGCTCTTGGAAAAGAAGGGCTGGCGGAAGTTCTCGGGAATGCGCACGCCAAACATCTCGCCGCTGCCGATAACTACATCAATTGTACCGGAAAACTCCATATACAGCTCGAGTGTGTACAAAATCGCGCCCAGCGCGATTAAGCCGCCATCGTAATCAAAGGCTTCATAGTCTTTGAAAATGGTGGTGACAATGATATTTAACCTGTCGGCAATCACCATTTTTTTGAAAGCGCCGAAGGCGATGCGTTGCGCGCCAAAGGTCAGGTTCTTAAATTGCAGGCGCTTGCCGGCATATAAATCATATGCCGTGTCCGCATAGCGGCAAATCGGTCCCTCCATGATAATGGGGAAAAACGACATAAACAACGCGACGCGCGCGATATTTTTGTCTGCCTTAATTTTGTCTTTGTAGACATCGTGAATGTAGGAAACCGCCTGCAGCGAGTAAAAGGAAATGCCGATGGGTGCTAAAAATTGGGGCACCTCTACCGCGGCATCCATATGCGTTAAGCGGAAAAAGAGGTTAATGTTTGTAAACAAAAACGGTGAATATTTTAACACGGCGAGCATGCCGATGTTAATCACAACACCTGCAATTACCACTGCAAGCTGTTTTGATTGACTTTGCTTTTTAATTTGCTTCTTTTCCTCTCGCGAAGCGGCTGCCTGCAATGCGCTGTCGCGCTTAGCTTTCAAGCGCTCGAGCAGCAGTGCGAGCAGGTAAATCGAGAGAATTGAAGCAATCAAGTAGAGAATCAGAAACTCACTGATAAACCAAAAAAAGGCAAAGCTTGCCACCAAGATGGCAAAAGGTCTTGCCTTTTTCGGCACAATCGTATATAAGAGCAAAGCCGCAGGCAAAAAGATTGCCAAAAAGGCTACTGATATATAGGATGTAATTTTCATTTGTCAGCTATTAGTCCTCGTCTTCCAATCTTTCAATCATTGCCATCAGTGCTTTGGCGGAATTGAAGTTTTCGGGCTTGATTTCCACAGTCGGGATAGTGATGTCAAACTCATCTTCAATCTCTGCCACAAGAGAGATAATCTGCAAAGAGCCTAAGATGTGGTCATCAATCAAGGTGGTGCAGGTTTCGTAATCTGCATCGGGTTGAATGTCTTCCAAAATTTCAATTAATCTGTCCATAATATTTATTCTCCTTTTAATAATATTCTTTTATGGAAAGCGCTTTGCGCTTTTTTAATAAGTTATGCCTTGGTTTTGCTTCTGGCGGTGACCTCGTCATACAAGGGCTTCAAATCGTTCCAATCGCTGAAAGCCGGGTCCTTGCGGTGGTCGGGCAGTTGGAAGGTCTTTGCCGCGTAGTTGCCGAAGAAGGCGGAAACCTTGGCGGCGCCGTAGTAATTGACATGGTCGCCCCTGTCGCAGGTGTCGTGGTTCCAATCCAAGCCGACATCCTCCAGGTTTAAATCAATGTATTTTACATTCATCTGCTTGGAGATTTTCACCATCATGTTATGCTTTGCATAGTTCCAATTGACCGTGCTCGGTGCGCTGACCAAAACCAGCTCCACGCCGTGCTCCTTGCAAAGGTTGTAAATGTTTTTGACATGGGTCAGGTTGGTGCCGGGGATTTTTTGCAGCTTGGTGGTTTTTTGCATGTAATCCGGGTGGCGCGATTTATTGATAATATCAATGTATTTAAAGCCTTTTAAACCGTCTCGCCAAAGGTAATCGTTTTCATTTTCGTTGATGTCCATCGGGTCGAAGTTTTTCCACAGGTTGTGGTATTGGAACACCGGCAATATGCTTTCAATTTTTGAAAGGGTTGGGTCATCAGTATTCATTTTGCGGTAAATGGCGTTGGTCTCCAAAAAGATAACCTTTGGCTTTTGGTGCTCAAGGGTTTGGCGCACAAAGCTTTCGGTCAAGGAAATGTATTGCGAAGCACTCGAGCAGACATAGCTTGTGAAGCCGTGCTCCTGCCACATTTGCACCGGCGAAAAGGCGGAAAACGCCTCGCTGTCGCCGAAAATGATGGCATCCATCGAGTTTTCCGGCTCGGCAAGCATGCCGTAGGGTCTGACATCCTTTACCGAATCGGTGTGAAAGCGCTCCGGGGTAAACAGGCATGAAGTGCCGAACAGCAGGCCAATACCCAATGCCGCAAAAACAATGGAACCGATGATTTTTTTCACTGTGGATTTTTGCATTTTAACTTTCATCTCATCGCCTCCTTAGAAATTCGCATAAATCGGGTCAATCGGAATGTAGCCCGTACCGTATGCACCGAAGATGACAATTACCAAAATCATCGCAAAGAAGATAGCCCAACGGATGCAAATGTGCCTTTGGCTAATCCACTCGCGCGGCGAAATGCCTTTTTCCTTCATCAAGCCGACTGCAAATACAACCGCAACCACAACCAGCACGATTATGTAATCGAACCTGTCCATGCCCATGGTGAAGATAGCGCCGTTAAAGAAGGATTTAAAGCTGAACTTTGTCACCAGCACTTTAAACATCTTCATTCCTTCGCTCAAGCCTCTGGAGTTGAAGAACATCTCACCGATGCACACCAAAATCGCCGTGCGGATGATGGTGAAAATGCGGTAGGGAAGCTTGTTGCGGTCAAAGTGCCACTTTTCAAACAGGGAGTTGGAAAGCGGTAAAATGAGACTGCCCAAGGAAATGAGCATGAAGTGGTAGAAGCCGAAAAACAGGTATTCCCACCCGGCGCCGTGCCACAGACCGTTGCATAGCCACACTAAGCCGAAGGCAATGATGCTCGCGGGCATCGGCCCGTAGTTTCTGCCGAGCTTTTTGCGCGCGCTTTTGGTCAGCTTTTTCATCGGCTTGCTCATGGTGACAGGGTAGAAGATATAATCTTTAAACCAGGTACCGAGAGTGATGTGCCAGCGCTGCCAAAATTCGGTAATGCTCTTTGAGAAGAAGGGCTGGCGGAAGTTTTCGGGAATTTTGATGCCGAAGATTTCGCCGCTGCCGATAACCACATCCATCGTGCCGGAAAATTCCATATACAGCTCGATGGTGTAAAGCACGGCACCCAGGAAAATGATGCCGCCGTCATAGCCTGCATATTGATACTCTCTGAAAATAGAGGTAACAATCACATTTAAGCGGTCGGCAACCACAACCTTTTTCAAAATACCGAAGGCGATGCGCTGCATGCCGAAGGTGAAATTTTTGTATTTGATGCGCTCGCAATTCCAAAGGCTCATCGCGGTATCGGAATAGCGGCAAATCGGGCCCTCCATAATGATAGGGAAGAAGCTCATATACAGGGCAAGTCTGCCGAGGTTGCGGTCGGCTTCGATTTTGCCCTTGTAGACATCGTGCAGGTAGGAAACTGCCTGCAGGGTGTAGAAGGAAATACCGATGCAAGCGGCAAATTTCGGCAATGCCACCTGAAATTCGGAACCGAAAAAGCGCAGAATATTATTGAAATTTGCCACAAAGAACTGCGAGTAGCGCAGCACTGCCAGCAGCAGGATGTTTGCGGTGATAATGACTGCCACGAGAGCCACCTGCTTGCGGGCAAATTTCTTTTTAATCGCTTTCTTTTGCTCTCTGTTTTCCGCATCGGGAAGCGCGGCTTTGCATTTTTTCTTTAAGTGCTCCACAAGCAGTGCCGAAAGGTAGACACTCAGTGTTGTGGATGCCCAATAAATCATCCACCGGTGGCTGCAGGTCCACATAAACACAAGGCTGGCAGCCAACAGGATAAAGGGTTTTACTTTTTTTGGTACAATGCTGAAAACAATTGCCACAATCGGCAAAAACAACAGCAAATAGGTTATTGAAATATAGGATCCCATACTTTTTACTCACAAATAATAGATTTTCCCAAAAGCACCGCTTCATAAAAAATTAATCGGTAGGGAATGTGTTGTATTAATAATTTAACTTATAGGTTTCGGCGGCGCCTCTTAACAGTGTCGCTTTATCGCCTTCAAGCGCGATAACGCTCGGGAGCGCCCTGCTCAAAAACAGTGAAATGCCTTCGGTCGGGCAATAGGCGCCGGCATTTTTGAAAATAACGGTATCGCCGATTTTGAAATCGGCAAGCGGCAAGCCCTTGACCAATAAATCATTCACGGTGCAAAGAGAACCGCAGAGGTTCCACTCTTCTTTCTCGCCCTCTCTTTGCGGGAAAATATCGAAATACGGGTGCTTCATCGCCATAAATTGCCCGAAGTAGGCAATGTGGTGAATGCCGCCATCCATAATCGCGTAGTTTTGCGCGTGGTTGGTTTTCATATCTACCGCCTTGGTGAAATACGAGCCGCAGGAGGCGGCGATGCTTCTGCCAAGCTCTAAAGAAATTTGGCAATCGTAATCAAGCGCAGCCAAAATCTCGCTGAACTGCTGCAAGAAGGCGACCTCGTCAAATTCCTTGCCGTCTTCAAAATAATAAACGGGGAAGCCGGTGCCGTACTCGAGCTCCTTGCTTTGGAAGCCGAGCTCGCTGTCTAACTTTTTCAAAAACTCGCTCAGGTGAGTGATTTCTCTTTTGTATTTTTTCATCGAGGTTTTTTGTGTGCCCGAGAAAAACTGAATACCGCTGATTTCAAAACTCTCGTTATTTTTTTCGGTGCGGATAATCTCCTCGATATCCTCCTCGTTCATACCGAATTGGTTGCCGGAGGTAAGGCGCAGCAAAATCTTGATTTTTTTGCCGGAGGCTGCCGCCGCCTTTTTGAGCAGAGCAAATTGCTCGAGGCTCTCTGCGGTGTAGTGACCGGCGCAGTTATCGGATAAAATGTGCCCCTCAATCAGCTCGGGAGTTTTGTACACCCCGGAAATAACTAACTTTTTCGGGTCGATTTCCTGCTCGGTGCAGATGGCGAGCTCGCCGGGGGAGCAGACCTCGTAGCGGTCAATTAAATCCGCAATATAGGGAGAAATAAAGGTATTTGCCTTCACGGCATAGCAAAGCTCGATATCCTTGGCTAAATGTGCCTTTAAAAACTGCACTCTTTCGCGCAGCACATCGCTCTCAAACACATAAAAGGGAGTCGGGAAGCGGCTTAAAAGGCTTTCTTTTAATTGCTCTGTCATTTCTTAACAACTGTCTCCTTTAACTGTTTTCTGTCGATTTTGCCGTTTTTGGTCAGCGGCAATTCCTCGACCTTTCTCAAAGCGCCCGGAATCATAAATTCGGGCAGCTTGTCCTTTAATATTTGGAAAAGCTCGCGCCTTTCAAATTCGCCGATATAAAAGCCGTAAAGCTTGCTCTTTCTCTCGTCGAAAATACAGCAGCAGCGGCGGATACCGTCGATACCGTGGATGGCTCTTTCGATTTCCTCGAGCTCAATGCGGTGCCCCATGTGCTTGATTTGGAAATCCTTCCTGCCGCTGAAGAAAATATTGCCGCTTTCATCGTAGTGACCGAGGTCGCCGGTGCGGTAGATAATCTCCGGGTAGAAGGGGTTGAGCGGGTTTTGCACAAAGGCTTTGGCGGTCTGCTCCGGCGCATTGAAGTAGCCGGGGGAAAGCGCGGTGCCTGCCACGCAGATTTCGCCGTTGATACCGCTGTCGGTAATCAGCTTGTTATTTTCATCGAGCAGGAAAACGCGCTCGTTGTCAAACGGCTTGCCGATAGGCAAAACCTCGTTTTCCTCCTCGCGGTTGACAATGTGATAGGTGCAATTGCAGGTGATTTCGGTCGGGCCGTAGAGGTTGACAAAGGTGGTTTGCGGTAATTTTTCCATCCACTGCTTCAAGTGCTTGGCGGGCATTACCTCGCCGCTGAATAAAATCTTTTTGACCGTTTCCGGCACCTTGTAATCCAGCGCGTGGAAGGTGGAAATCAGGCACAGTGCAGATACCGCCCAAACCATGACCGTAATGTCGTTTTCGCACAGGTAATCGAGCAGCTCGGTCGGTGCGGAGAACAGGTGCTTGGGCACTAAGACAAGGGTGGCACCGGTGCTGATGGCGGAGTAAATATCCTTCACCGAAACATCAAAATCAAACGGCGCCTGGTTTGCCAAAATATCGCTGCTGTCAATGCCGAAGGTTTTGGTGAATACCGGGATGAAATCAAGCACACTGCGGTGGTTGATGATAACGCCCTTGGGCACACCGGTGGAGCCGGAGGTGAAATTGATATACAGCGGGTCAGTATCGATTGCGCCGGCACGAATGCCTGCCAATAATGCTTCATCTGGCTCTTGCGCCAGCAGCGCGGTGATATCTAAAAGGCTGCTTTCATCGCTGAACAGCTCCTTGGCAAGCGAAAGGTGCTCGCTGTCGGTAATCACAAGCTGTGCTTGCAGCACCTCGCGGATGCTGTTTAAGCGCGTGGCGGGAAGCGCGGGGTTTAACAGGGTGTAGCAGCAGCCGGCATAGGCAATGCCGAAAAAGGCAGCCAGGGTTTCGCAGCTTTTCTCCATCAAAACCGCAATCGGCTTTCCGGCAGCGCTCTTTTGCGCGAGCGCGGTGCCGATGCTTTTGCTGCTCTCGAGCAGCTGATGATAAGTAAAAGCAGAGTGGGCATCCTTCACGGCAATTTTTTCGCCGACAGACGCTGCACTGCTCTCTAAAAATTCCAATACATTTTTCATTGTGATTTTCACCTTACCTTATATTATTATAAAGGATAGTATTAATAATTTTGCGCGTATATAGGTAATTATACAGTAAAAAACATAATAAATCAATTAAAAAACAGAAAAAATGTGAATTTTGTTGGAATTTGTTGCTTTGTGCTGTTTGTATGCAAAAAAAGAAAAATAATTGGAAAAAATGCACAAATGTGCGGCATCAAACAAAGGCACAAAAAGCGACAATTCCCGGCACGAGAATTGTCGCTTAAAATCCGCTGTTTCATCGAATTTTACTTATTTTCACTGTTGCTTGCAATGCGCACGCGTATCGCCGGGCGAAGGGTGATGAAGTCGGTATTTACCGCATAGCCCATGTGGCGGATTTTCCCGGCAGAGGAAACATAGCTCGCCATGGTATTATCCAACCCCGGGGTGCGCAAAAACCAAGAGCTTGTGTAGTTGCCGTTGTACTTGTTATTGCCCGAGGAGGTACCTTGTAAGAAGGAATACTCGGTTGGGAAACAGCGCTTTTGCTCATCATCGCTCAGATAGAACTCGGCTTCATCAATGCTCAACAAAAAAACTTTATCGACCGTGTCTATGCCGGGGTCGGTATCATAATCTGCATTTTTTTCCGCCGTCACGGTGCTTTCCACGATTTGCTGCTGTTGGTCGGGGGAAAATGCCGCTTCGAGAAAGTCGCTGTTGAGCCATTGGCGCAGCGAGCAGCTTGCCCAGGTAACAGAGGCGTTTTCCTCGTGAAAACGCTTGCAGTCCAAGCCGTATTCACTTAATAGGAAGAGCGTGCCGTCTTCCTTATTAAGCACGCGCCAGGAAATGTCGCGCGCGTTGCCGCTGCTGTCTTGAGGGTAGCTGCCGAAGTAGACAATATCTCCTTTTTTTGCATTTATCAGCGCGTTTTCTTTGTATTGCACAAACAGCGCCTTCGCTCTTTGTGCACTGTCTTTGTAGCTGCCTAAATCCGCAAACAGCTCGTAGGCGGTTTTGGTATCACCGCTGCTCTGGGCGGCAAGCGCCTGCTTGTAGCGGCTGTTCGGCACGAAAACGAAAATGGTCAGTATCACTGCTGCAAGCGCGGCAACGGCGGCGGGAATGCCGATGCCGAGGCGGAGCTTGCGCTGCTTGCTTGTGCGGCGCGCTTCCGCTTTTTGCTGCTGCGCGCGCTGCTCAATGGCGGTGATTTGTGCTTTGCACTCCTCTACTAATGCCGGGGCGTCCTTCCACGCACCGAGGGCTTGCAGCATGCGCATGGCTTCTTCATACTTGCGCGGGTCATCGCCGCTCATTTTGGAGAGCGCGGTATAATAGATGCTGTCTTTGCGGGGTGCGTCTTCCTGCGCCTTTATTTCGGAGGTATCTTCCTCATAAATATGCACATTTTCAAATGCGGCAAAGCGGTTAAACAGCGAGCTTGTGTCAAGCTCTTTTTCCGCTTCCGGCTCTAAGACCATATCGTTGAGCAGTGCTTCGTTGGCAGTTTCGGCAATGGTTTGCAAGTCTTGCCGCTGACCGCAATTTTGGCAAATGAAGTGCGTGGAGCCTGCCGGCACCCGGTTTCTGACACCGCAATTTTGGCAAAGATACTGTGGCATATGCCCTCCTATGATTTGTAATTATTTTTTATTTTACCACGAATCCGGCGCCTTTGCAAGGCGCCGGATGATTCAGGCTCGCAGTGCCTGCCGCCGAAAGACAGTCCTCCTTGAGTGCGTGCTTCACACTTTTCATTGCAAAAAATATCTTTTTATGGAAATAAGAAAAGAACCTATTGTTATAACCAATTATAATAGAGTACATTGCATTTTTGGAAGAAAGAGGGAAAATCACATTTTAACACATTTTGTTGTGCAACTGTCACAAAATTAACTTTGTTTAATTAGAAATTTCGTATAAAATAAAGTTTTAAATTGCGGGAAGCTATGGTACAATACTAATGATTTCTAAGTGCATCTTTATCCTTATAGCACAGAAACCAAAACCATCAAGTATACCCATATATGTGATGTGCCGAGGAAATCGAATTACCGCAAATTCCCTTTCATATTAATTGACACATTAGGGGCTGCCTCAACTAATTATTTAGTTGAGACAGCCCCTTTGCTTTTGTATGATACCTTATGTTGCGCGGGGTTCTTTTGTGCAAATAAGCTCTCCGCCTGCGGCATCAATTTTTAAGGTATCGCCCATAGCGATATCGCCGCCGAGGATGGCTTTTGCAATCAGCGTTTGCGCGCTCGATTGCAGGTATCTTTTAAGCGGTCTTGCGCCGTAAATCGGGTCATAAGCTTTTTCCACCGCCAGCGCCTTTGCCGCGGAGGTAACGGTAAGCGAAATGCCCTTTTGCGCCAAGCGCTCGACTAAGTCCTGCATCATAATATCAATAATGCGAAACAGGTTTTCCTTCGTTAATGGCTTAAAGAGAATAATATCATCGAGCCTGTTTAATAACTCCGGCTTGAAATATTGCTTTAGCAGGCGGTTGACACTTTCTCGTGCTTGCGGCGCTATTTCGCCGCTTTCGCTGATGCCCTCGAGCAGCTCACTCGAGCCGATATTAGAGGTGAGGATGATGATAGTGTTTTTAAAATCCACTGTTCTGCCTTGTGAATCGGTAATTCTGCCGTCATCTAAAATTTGCAGCAGGATATTAAACACATCGGGGTGAGCTTTTTCAATTTCATCAAAGAGCACCACGCTGTAAGGGCTGCGCCGGACCGCCTCCGTCAGCTGACCGCCCTCATCGTAGCCCACATAACCGGGAGGCGCGCCGATGAGCCTGGAGACAGCAAATTTTTCCATGTACTCGGTCATATCAATTCTGACCATGTTCCTTTCGCTGTCAAACAAGCACGCGGCAAGGCTCTTCGCAAGCTCCGTTTTGCCGACGCCGGTGGGGCCTAAGAACAAAAACGAGCC
>AUXO010916224.1_pt1 | contig 11227 bp, 9 predicted proteins | sample 768731 | NCBI WGS metagenome assembly AUXO01 (sample SAMN02715735, study PRJNA202380) | gut metagenome | biome: sheep rumen | host: Ovis aries | place: New Zealand: Palmerston North | reverse complement strand
GATGACCACATATATCCTGAATATTTTATTGAGAATTTATATGTATCTTATTGTTATTATGGTAAAAAATATCCGGTAACAATGAATACAACATTAGTATGTCATAATTTATGGTCATTTAATGGTCCAGGAACTTTATATAAAAAGTCTTATTGGAAAAATTATAAGAAATTCTTAACATATGATGTTCTTCATAATTGTTGGGAAGACCTTTTTATTACATTATTATTTGCATTGAATGATACTATGTGCCTCCCGGTGATGTTTCATTTTCCAGAAGACAAAGAAATGTTATACAATGATGTGTTTGCTTTTTCAGATCCGAAAGTATTAAATACTAGTGAAGAAGGAAAGGCAGAATACATTAATATGAGAAATCTAACTTTACAAGCAATTGAAGACTCATTCGATAAAAATTACTTTAAAGGAAAAAATACAGTCTTTTATCCTAGATTTTGGAATATTGTAAGAGATTATATTGAGAGAGATATGAAGAGAGAAACAGCTCCTCTTGAACCTAAGAAATATATTTTTAGAAAATATAAAGAAGCTTTTCTTACTCCAAACTTTTACGATATGGATTATAAAGAACTTTGCCTAGACTTGCCGAGATCCTCATTTAGAGAGGATTATATAGGTAAAGATAACAGATTAATCATTACAATTTCAAGTTGGCCTAAAAGGATTTCTAATGTAGTTCCTGTAATAGAGTCAATATTAAGTAATACTATACTTCCAACTGATATAGTAATTAATCTCGCAAAGTCTGATTGGAATTTAAATGATACATCAACAGAGGAATTGATGAAGCACTCTGATTTACTTCCATTAGTAAATTTAATTAATAATAATCCAATTATTAAATTTAACTGGTATGATGATTCTAACTTAAAATCATGGAAAAAACATCTATATGTAATTAACAATTATTCTGAAAATGATGTTATTATTTGTATAGATGATGATATACTTTATTCTGAAGTATTCATTGAAACTATGTTACGTTCATATAATTATTATGGAAGGGAATTTCCTATAACTAGTATAACATCATCTTTTTGCCAAGGAATGTTTGCATTTTGCGGGCATTCAACATTATACAGACCAGGAGATTTTAAAAATTTTAATGAATATGTTACTCCTGATATTCTTCATATGCTTCCAGAAGATAATCATCTTTTAAATATTCTTTATTTAAATAATAAATTGCTAATGCCTGTTATCGGTAGAAATTTCTTATTTAAAGATGATAACTTTAATCCAGGACATTCAAACTTTGGAAATAATAATTTTGATGAGAATTGGTGGAAAAACTATGGGCAGTTAATGGAAGAATCAGAAAAAATCATAAAAGCAAAATGCTCCGATAGAGAAGAAATGAGTTATGATTGGCATCCGAGTTGTTATAATTTTTCATATGCAGCTGCTAATAAATTTTTAGAGAAATATAAAAATTCTTGGACAGATGGATATAAAAAAATAATATATGACACCGTTGCATGCCACATCAAATCTGGGTTTGGAAATAATATGAAAACATGTCTAGAGACAACTCTAGATAATAAATTAGTATAAAATATTGATAATGAAGAAGTTCAAATTTTGAACTCAAACTGAATAAATACTTTAATCAGAAAATTAAAAAGTAATATATGATAGAAAGAGTAATTAAAAGAGATGGTAAGCATCAAGTCTATAATCGTGAGAAGATGCATATTGCCATGGAAGAAGCGTTTAAGTCTTGTAAGCAAGAAATGACAAGTAATTTTGTCGAACGATTTGACGAAGAACTTGAAAAATTTGAAGAAGGTGTAGAAGGTACTGTAGATATTGAGGAGTTACAAGATTTTATTGAGAAATTTCTTATAAAAAAGAATAAATTTGAAGTAGCTAAGGCATATATTCTTTATCGCGATAAAAGAACCAGGGTTCGTGAACAGAAATCAAAGATAATGAAAGGTATCAAAGAAAAACTTGAAGCTAAAAATGTTCAGAACCAAAATGCAAACCTTGATGAAAAATCTTTTGGTGGCCGTGTAGGAGAAGCAACTAGAGTTATCACAAAAGATTTTGCTCTTTGGAATTGCATGTCAGAAATGGCAAGAAATAACCATCTTAACAATGAAATTTATATTCATGATTTAGATTCGTATGCGACTGGAATGCACAACTGCTTAACTATTCCATTTGATGATTTGCTTGCTAAAGGATTTAAAACTCGTCAAACAGATGTACGTCCAGCAAATTCAATTAATACTGCAATGCAGCTTGTTGCTGTTATTTTCCAACTTCAATCATTGCAGCAATTCGGTGGAGTATCTGCAAGCCATCTTGATTGGACAATGGTCCCTTATGTAAGATGTAGTTTTAAGAAACATTATTTTGATGGTCTCAGATACATTAGACACGAGAAAGAAATTGATTGGTTAAATGCAGATCCTAAAGATGTTTCTATAGACCATCAATATTATAAATCTGATGAAGAAGTTTATAATTATGCAATGGATATGACACTTCGTGAATGTCATCAGGCAGTAGAGGGAATGTATCATAATCTTAATACTCTTCAATCACGTTCAGGAAATCAACTTCCATTCACAAGCATTAACTATGGAACTTGTACTCTCCCAGAGGGTAGAATGGTAACAAAGGCTTTACTTGAAGTTTCTATTGAGGGTCTTGGTGAGTTTGGAAGAACATCTATTTTCCCTTGTGGAATATTTCAATGTATGAAAGGAGTGAATAGAGAGCCAGGTTCTCCTAACTATGATTTATTCCGTCTTGCGCTTAAATCAACATCTCAAAGAATTTATCCTAATTATTGCAATTGTGACACCACAATGAATGCAGGATATGACCCTAAAAATCCTTCAACTTATTATGCAACAATGGGTTGCAGAACTGTAAATGGATTTGATATTAATGGTCTTGGACAGCAAAAAGATGGCCGTGGAAATATTTGTCCTGTTACTATTATTCTTCCAACTATTGCAATGGAAGCTAAGGAAAAGTGCAAGCAAGAAACAAATAATATGTACACCCATGAAATGCTTGCTAGATATTTCCTTAATATGCTTGAGACAAAAATTGAAGAAGCAAAAGATATGCTTATTGAAAGATTCAATTGGATTTGTAAGCAATCTCCGGATTCTGCAAAATTTATGTATGAAAATAATACTATGGCAGGTTATGTTCCAGAAGAAGGAATTGTTTCTGCACTTAAGCATGGAACATTAACAATTGGTCTTCTTGGAATGAATGAAACTACACATGCATTATTTGGTCAAGATCATTATGTCGGTGAAGGAAAGGACCTTACAGACAGAGTAGTTGACATGTATGTTATAAAGTGTAAAGAATACAAAGAAGCACTTAAACTTAATTTCGCTGTATATTTTACTCCTGCTGAGAATTTGTGTCATACTGCTTTGAAGAATTTCAGAAAGAGATATGGAATAATTGAAGGAGTATCTGATAGAGATTATTTCACAAATTCAATTCATGTTCCTGTTTGGAAAGAAATGAATCCTTTTGAAAAGATTGATATAGAAGCACAGTGGGCAAATAAAGGAAATGGAGGAACTATTACTTATGTAGAGCTTCCATCAACGACAAAAAATAATATTGACGCATTGGAAGAGCTTGTCAATTATGCAATGGATAAAGATATTCCTTATTTTGCAGTAAACCTTCCACTTGATTGTTGTGAAAATTGTGGATACCAAGACGAGATTGGAGAAAAATGTCCTAAATGCGGAAGTGAAAATATTACAAGGCTTCGTAGAGTTACTGGATATTTAACTGGCAATTACACAACTGCCTTTAATAAAGGAAAGATTGCAGAGACAGAAGATAGAGTAAAACATATTAAAAATTAATGATAATATCCCGTTAAAAGACGGGATATTATTTTAAATATCAAATACTGTAATTAATGAAAATCGTTAATATAACATCACCAGATGTAAATAATGGAGTAGGGTTTCGTGTAACAATGTGGGTAGCTGGTTGTAGTCATCATTGTCGTGGATGTCATAACCCTGAAACATGGGATTACAATCAAGGAAAGGCTCTAAGAGATGTCAGGAAGGACCTATATGAACAACTTGATAAATCTTATATCAAAGGTCTTACTCTGTCCGGAGGTGACCCTTTAGACCAGTCTAATTTATCATTACTTGAATTATATTTGTTGCTAAGACAAATTAAAAAGAAATTTCCAGAAAAAGATATTTGGATTTATTCTGGTTATACTTATGAAGATATATTAAAGGATAAATTTAAAAAATTGGTATTATCTCAATGTGATGTTCTTGTAGATGGCCCATATAAATATGCACTTAGAGATACAAGCTTAGCTTTTAGAGGAAGCTCAAATCAAAGAATCATTTATTTAAATAAAGAAAAATAATATGAAATCTGATTTTCCAATAAGACTTGTATTTCATTATTATTTAACAGAAGAATCTTTGTCATCTATAATAACAAAAATTCATTTTACTTGTCTTAAACATTATTCAAATATATTCACAGATATTATTTTTGTAGTTTCAATGGATGATACTACAAATAATAATTTATTATCTAGGCTGGAGATTGAAGTTTGTAAAATAGGATTTTTAGGAAATCTTCAATTTAAAATCATAGAAAATAATCCTATTAGAAGAGAAGTAGATACTTTTACTACAGAGATATTTAATAAATTAAATGAGCTTGAAGGAATAACTTTATTTTCTCATTGCAAAGGTTTGTCAAATCAACTTACAGAAGATTTATTTTATTGGATAGTATCTATGTATTATTTTAATTTAGAATATATTGATGATGTTAAAATGTATCTTCTTGAATATAATGCTAGATTATTTTATGGTCCTTCTCCTGTTAAATTAGAAGAAGACCCCGGTGAACAAGCATGGAATAACAAATATTCTTGGGTATTTCCGGGAACTATATATTGGATGAATACGAAACGTATTCATAAATATATGAAAGAAAATAATATAGAATATCTTACTGATAATCGTTGGGCAGCAGAAAATTTTCCAGGAGATATTTGTCCAATGGAAAGAAAATATTATGCTCATCCATCTCAGTATTTTGGAATAGGATATTGCTACTGGTATTTTCATTCTAGAGAATATATAAAAGCAATGAATACTAATACAACAGTAAATTCTTTGAATGAGTTTTATAATAAAATTATGAATTTAGTAAATGGAGAATAAATCAGTTTTAATAACAGGAGCAGCAGGATTATTAGGAAGCAATCTCGCGAAATACATTTTACAGAAGTTTCCAGAGTATACTGTTATTGCAGTAGATAATATGTTTGGAGGTTTACCTGAAAATATATTAGATGAAAATGACATTGCTAGAAAAACTGGAAGATACTTTTTTTATTCTATAGATGTAGAAGATAATAAATTAGAAATATTATTTAAACAGTTTAATCCTAAATATGTATTTCATTTAGCAGCATATGCTGCCGAAGGATTATCTCCATTTATTCGTAAATTTAACTGGAGCAATAATTCACTTTCAACAGCAAATGTAATTAATTGTTGTGTTGAATATGGAGTAGAACGTTTAGTATATACTTCATCAATGAGTGTATATGGAGATGGAAATCCTGGTGAAAGATTTACTGAAGATTTAATTCCTCATCCACTTGACCCTTATGCAATATCAAAATATGCTTGTGAACTTGATATTCAATCTGCTGGGTTACAACATGGACTTGATTGGTGTATTATTAGACCACATAATGTATATGGAATAGGTCAGAATATTTTTGATAGATATAGAAATGTTCTTGGAATTTGGATGTATCAAAAGCTTAATAATGAACCGCTTACAATTTACGGTTCTGGTTGTCAAACAAGAGCATTTAGTAATATAGATAATGTAACACCTTGTTTATGGGCAGCTGCTACATATAAAGAAGCAAGTAAAGAAATAATAAATGTGGGAGGAATTGCTGAGCACACAATTAAAGAAGCAGCATCAATAATTCAAACAGTAATTGGTCCTACTCCAATTGTTTATAAAGAAGCAAGATATGAAGTAAAACATGCTGTTCCATCATATGAGAAATCTGTAAGAATTCTTGATTATGAAGAGAATAAAGATTTATATGGAGGTCTTGTTGATATGTGGGAATGGGCTAAAACTCTTCCAATGAGAGATAGATTTAAGTGGCCTGAATATGAAATTAACAAAGGTTTATACTCATATTGGAAGTAATAAAATTATTTTATTTTTTGTATTTTTCGGAGAGAATGTTAATTTTTCGGTAGTTGTTTAAGATAAATATAAAAAGAATAAAATAATATGATATTAGAAAATATTGATAGCTCAGTTTATAATTATTTTTTAAGTTTATCTTTAGATACTACTAAAAAAATAGATGCATATCTTGTGGAGTTATTTTGGACAAGTAAAAATAAATTAAACTTTAATTATTTTAGAAATAAATGGATAAACTCGCATAAAGAAATATTTCAATATTTAGAAAAAAGATATGATGATTCTGAGTCTGTTTATGAAACTTTATACAGATTGAAATATAATGTAGAAATAAGACCAGTGTGTGCTATTTGTGGAGGTTATGTTCATTTTGTCAAAGGTCACGGATATAGTAAACACTGTTCTGAGAAATGTTCAGCAAATGACCCATTAACAAGAAAAAAACATGATAATACATGTATTGAAAAATACGGAGTAACATCATATGCAAAAACAGAACAGTGCAAAGAACAAATAAAATTAACTTCACTTGAAAAATATGGAGTAGAACATCCTACAAAAAGAGATGAATATAAAAATGAAATAAAACAAAAAAGTCTTGCTTTATGGGGTACTTCTAGTTTTTTTGAAACTGATGAATTTAAAGAAAAATCGAGAAATACATGTAGAAAAAAATATGGAAAGGAGTTTATATGCCAAACAGATATTTTTAAAGAAAAATCAAAAAATACATGTAAAGAAAAATATGGTTCAGAATATTATTTAAATTCTGTTGATTGTAAAGAAAAAACTATTACTGCACAATCTTCAAAAAAAGGATATTATGGATCTAAAGGAGAAACAAAGTTGTTTAACATATTAAATAAAGTATATCCAAATATTAAGAGAGAATATATTTCAGAAAAATACCCATTTCATTGTGATTTTTATATTCCTGAGTTAGATTTATTTATAGAATTTAATGGAATGTGGGTTCATAATAATCATGCATTTTCAAATGAGTCAAAAGAAGATTTAAATACTTTAGAAGAATGGAAGGAAAAAGCAAAAACTTCATTATATTATAAAAGAGCAATTAATATTTGGACAATTGAAGATGTTAAAAAAAGAGAATATGCAAAAGAGCATAATCTGAATTGGATAGAAGGTTGGACTATAAATGAAATATTAGATAAGCTTCACTTTGTTAATAAAGATAAACCAGACTTAATATAATATTAAAATATTTTTAATTATATGGCAAAAAAGGATATTATTGCATCAAACAATGATAGTATATTTGACTTAATAAAATCTGTTGATAGTTCTGCAGAAATTTTAGCAGAAAGTGAAACTGCAGTCATAGATGATTACATTAATACAGGAAGTTATATTTTAAATGCTTGTTTAACTGGATCATTATTTAAAGGAATTCCTACTGGAAGAGTAACGTGTTTAGCAGGAAATCCTGGAACAGGAAAATCTTTTTTGGCAGTATCAATTTGTAGAGAAGCACAAAAGAAAGGATACACTCCTATTTATATGGATTCAGAAGGAGCTATTGACAGAGATTTTGTAGTTCGTCTTGGATGTGATGCATCTAAGATGATGATTAAACAAGTAACAACTATATCTGAAGTTAGTACATTTATGGCAAATTTATTAAAGAAAATAAATTCTATGCCAAAAAAAGATAAGCCAAAATTAATATTTGTTTTGGATTCATTAGGAAATTTAACTTCTAATAAAGAATTAAATGATACTATGGATGCTACAGGTAAAAGAGATATGACAAAGGCTCAAGATGTAAAAGCTCTCTTCAGAACAAATGCAACTGCTCTTGCAAAAGCTCAGGCTCCATTTATTGTAACATCTCATATTTATATGACACAAGATCTTTTCTCTAAAGCAGTAGTAAGCGGAGGAAGTGGAATTGCATTTAATGCTTCTATTACATTGTTATTAACTACAGCAAAACTTGATGATAAAGAGTCTGAAAAGATTGCTGAAGGAAAGGTTGGTGATTTTACAAAGACCGGTGTTATTGTTACTGCAAAGCCTGAGAAATCTAGATTTACTATTCCTCAAAAAGTTAAGTTCCAGATTCCTTTCTTCAAGGCTCCTAATCCTTATGTTGGTCTTGAACCTTATGTTACTTGGGAAAATTCAGGAATTCTTGAAGGTATTCTTTTAACACAAAAAGAATATGATAAACTTTCAGATAAAGAAAAAGAAACTGTAAGAGCATTTGAGTTTAATGGAGAAACAAAGTATGCTTTCCCTAAAGTAGCAGGAATTCAGAAAAATAGAAAGATTGTTGTGAAGCATCTTGGAGAAGAAGTTCCTATTACAGAACTATTTACGAGTAAAGTGTTTACTGATGAATTGCTTCATAATCTCGATGATAAGATAATTCGTCCATCTTTTGAACTTCCTTCACAAGAAGCATTTAATGATATAGATGAATTTCTTGAAACAAATGATACTATTTAAAATAAAAAAGATTATACTTTGAAAATCTTAGTATAGAGAAATAATGGAAGAAAATAAACCTGCTACTTTAGAAGAATATATTCTATTACATCAGCAACAATGGTCGACTATTGTTTTTGAATTAAACTCTAAAATGAAAAATTTTGCAGATCTAGCAGATCTGCAAAATATTATATATTCTAAGAGGCAAGATGCTCTTGATTATTATTTTGGCATGTTGGCAAAAATATCTGGTTTGACAAGAGAATATAAAACAAAATATTCACAGAAATATAATTATTATAAAACACAAGCACAAATAAGATATTCATCAGAAGCTGCTATAAATGCACAAATAGATTCTGATTTAAAAGATGATAAGTATCAGATAGAATTGTTAGACCAGCATACAAAGTATATGTTAGAAACTATAAAAACAATAGATTCTATAATATATGCAATAAACAATAGAATTAGAATTGAAGAATTAATAAATCAGGTTAAGAAATAATAGTATCAGCCAAATACTTATAACTATACGATACACTTCCTGAAGAAGACAATAAATATTTTAAATGTAACTACTTGATATGCAAGAAGATAACAATACATATTATCACTTTGTAGCAAATAATATTGATAGATATTTTCATAAAGATCTTACAGATGCAGACAAATATATAGTTTGTACTTGTGCCCGTGGAGAAAATGATTATATCATTGAATATGTTAATCATTATTTGAATTTAGGATTTGATAAAATTATTATTTGTGATAATAATGATGATAATTCTATTGAATCTGTTCTTGCAGAATATATAGAAAACGGTACAGTAGAGATATTTGATTGCAGAGGATTTGGTTCATTTCAAGTACAATTTTATTCAATGTTTTGTACTGAAGGAAATTATAAATGGTGTGCATATTTTGATGCAGATGAGTTTCTTGAATTAAATGTATATACAAATATTAAAGAATTTTTAAATACTATAGAAGAGGATTCTGTATCATTTAATTGGTTAATGTTTGGTTCTAACGGACATTATCATAAAACAGAAGGTTCCGTACAAGAAAGATTTCCACAACCTGTTAAACCTGTGTTGATGTATAAAGAAAATGTTTTTTATAAATCAATTTTAAGAGGAGGATACAATAGATTTGAGAATGTTTGGTTTAATGGTTCTCATGTGCCAGAATGTTCAAATCATGTTACATATAATTGGGGAGGACTTTGTCCCGTGCAAGGAACTGGTGAATATATTCCACATACTTGTTTTCCTCCAAAATACAGATGTGGATATTTAAAACATTATTATACTAAATCCTTTGATGAATGGATTAACAAATCTTCCAGGGGTTGGCCAGATGGAACACCAACTCTTGCAACAGCTAATTATTTTTCATGTGATAATGATAAATCTATTCCAATAGAGAAACAGATTTTATCTTTGTTTATTGATGCTAAACATCTAGATGAACTTCCGAAGGGAATGAAAGGAACTTTAGACACATATGATGTCATACAGTTTAATAATTCTGATAAACAAGTATATGCATTATATTCACAATTTATGAGTATACTTGCTAGCACTACTAATCATACCTTTGTGTTTACAAATGAACATATAGATGATAGTTTATTTGCAATATTTTTAGAATATGGATATGCTACTGGAAATCGCGTTGTATTTGCAAGAAATCAAGATGAAGTATGGAGGGCATATTTAAAATATTCAAATAAAACAGCTGGAACATATTATATAATAGATTTAAGATAATTATGGGAATGAATACTGATACATATAAGAGAACTCACCGTCCAAATATGATGAATGAAGAGAAATCTGGTAAACCTCATCAGGGAGTGTATATTCCAAAAAATCCAAATAAAGTTGTTGGTGGTGAAGTAATTTATCGTTCTGCCTGGGAAATGGCTTTTGCTAGATGGTGTGATGATAATCCTGCTGTTATTGAGTGGGGATGTGAAACTGCATCTATTCAATATAGAAATCCTGCAGCAGTTGATTTAGATGCATGTAGAAAATATGGTGTATCTCCATTAGATCCAGCCAATTGGCCAATAAACAATTATTATCCTGATTTTTATGTTGAGATTCGTGCAGATGATGATGAAGACGGAACTAATACTAAAAAGTTGTTTATTGAAATAAAACCTAAGTATCAAACTGAACGTCCTATTCCACCTCCAGTAGGAGCAAAACTCCAGGAACAAAAAAGATTCAATGAGGCCGCAAGAACATATCTTCAAAATGATGCTAAATGGAAAGCTGCTATAGCATGGTGTCAAGATAGAGGAATTGAATTTAAAGTGTTTACTGAAGTTACTTTACAAAAAATGGGAATAATTTAATGGAAGCTAAATTTGTTGAATATTATAGAACTGCTAACAGACGACAGCTTGAGCAAGAAGCTATGGAGTATTTAGTTACAGATACTTTGCAGAAAAGATTAACTGGACCTAATAAGTCAAAACAATTTACTGCAATGGATATGGAATCATATGCTCCTG
>AUXO017696196.1_pt1 | contig 11228 bp, 16 predicted proteins | sample 768731 | NCBI WGS metagenome assembly AUXO01 (sample SAMN02715735, study PRJNA202380) | gut metagenome | biome: sheep rumen | host: Ovis aries | place: New Zealand: Palmerston North | reverse complement strand
ATATTCAATAATTTATCTATTGACGGATATATCACTTCTACCATCTCCCTATCTTTATATTAAGTATATATTATTATCATTTTATTTACAATTAGACTATACATATTTTTTACATAAATGTAATTACATTATTAAATCAACAGACTTATAATTACGGGGTTGTTGAATACCGGGTTTTATATTTTCTGTATTTCCAATACCTAATAAAGAATTAAGTTCATTTTCAACTTCAGACTTTCTTGTTGTCAATTGACCATCAACAATTGTAAAAGCATTTTTTGTTCCATCTACACTTGTCATTGTATCTTCAATTAAATCCTTAACACCATCTGTTTTAAAACCTCCTTTTGGAGCCATTTTATCAACAACTTCCATAATAGGTTCTAATATATCAGTATTTATTCTCTTATATTCATCTGACAATTGCTCTGCTATTGGAATGCAACTTGCAATTATAGCTTTAACATCATTTATTTTACCCAATTCTTCTTGTAATTCAGTAACATTCGACATTTAATACCTCCTATAAACAATTACAATTACAATTACAATTATAAATATTAAAAATTGTAATTATCTATTGCTATTTTGACTTTATTTGTACCTTCTATTAATTTTTCTTTATATTTTTCGACTTTGCCTATTATTCTATCAAATAAAAATTCCATCTTATCGTGGCCTTTTCCCATAAGCCAGTTTTCACATATTTTTAATCTATATGTTTTTATCTCTTCATCATATAATTCAATAAGTTTTTGAATTTCAGTCATATTATTATAGGTAACCATTACTTCACCTGATATATCTATAGTATCTCTTTTATCTATATGATCTGAAAGTTTTCCTTGATTCTCATATTTAAAAACCAACATTTTATCTTTATTAACACCAAATGCCAGTTGAACGTTACGATAATTACGAGCAATTTTAGATAAACCTACTGAGATTAAAGCTAAATCATTTTCAATATCAATTAATTCATTATATAAAACAATTAGTGTATTAATTTGAATTTCTGAATCTTTTCCATGATAATTATCAGCCATATTATTTAATGACTCTGATAATTTGTCTAACATATTTGTACCTAAACTATTAATTATAGAATCAAGAATATATTTTGAATCTATATAAAATTGGCCGAGATTTAATAATTTAGTTTCATCACCCATACTATCACCTACTTTTGTGTATTATATCTATCGAAGAAAATAGATAGTAATGCATTATCCTTAACTTCAGTTAAATCAAATCCATTATTTTCTTTTAATTCATAAAAAACATAATTTATTTTTTTGCCTTCAATCCCCATTAGAACATATTTTTTATTATTATAATCGAAAGTGTCTATAACAACATATTCTAAACCTTTTATATTATAAACTTGGCCTACTTCTATCACTGTTATCTCATCCTTTCCATCAATTCATCATAGTCTACTTCATCCATTTTTACAGTTTTTGTTTCAGATTTAAATTCTGGTGTTGGGTCTTTTTGTTTAAAACTTGCTTGATATGCTCTTTCTTCATTTATTTTATAAGATATATAAGAAATAATATTTTTTGCACTAACTGTTCCTACAATAGCAGAAACATACAAAAATGCTCTATAAATATTCTCTGCTAAATCAGTTGTGAAATATCTTGGAGCCATACCTGCTTGACTTAATGCAACAATACCAAAGCCAATAGTAGCACCTAATAAGTTCTTTAATAGGTGAGCCTTTTCTTCTTCCTTTTGAGCTTTTAATGCCTCTTCTCTTTCAATACGTATTTGTTCTTCATATTCTTTTTCATTTTCTGCTGAAGTATTAACATCTTCAAATTTATTATGCATTTTATTCTCCTTCTTGATCAGATGATACTTTTTCAAATAGTTTTTCAATATCATCTGTCTCATAACCCTTATGTATTATTCTTTTTATGTATTTCTTATTAAACATTGTCATTTTATTGCCAACATAACCATATGGGTATTCTACAGCTATATAATCATATACATTATGATCTTTATCACTCACTCCAAAGTATCCTAATATCATATATAATCTTTCATCAAGTCTTATATTAACAATACTTCCAACTGGTAAAAGATCTTCATACTCATCATTTTTCATATTATTGCTCCTTATTTCTAACTTCTTGATTTAATTTGATTATTTTTTTTGCAAAATTATCAAATTTATCATATTTATATCCATGATGTAAAATTTTTACAATATTTTTATTATCAATAAATATTGCCTTCATGGATTTATCTATTCCTCTAGGATATAAGAAGCAAACATAATCAAAAATTTCATTTTCAGGACTTTGAGCAACATATCCAGAAATAACTAATGGTATTTCCTTTTTTCCAGCACATATAACACTTCCAATTGGCAATAGTTCATCAGTTGTCATTTTCCTCACCTCTAATCCATTCTACATCTTCATAAAATGATGCTAGTGTTTCATCAGTATATCCCTTATAATGCACTTCTTTTATTGATGAATTGTTAAATGCTATTAGGTCTTCCATTTTTTGAAAACCTCTTGGTAATTCTATACCACAATAATCATATGTTTTAAAACCTTCAGCTTTTACCATATAACCAACAATCATCAATTTATTAATTCTATCCTTTACACTAACAACGCTTCCATAAGGAAGATATTTATATTCTTTCATAATTTTTTAACTTCAAATAACTGAAGTATCTCCTCTCCTAATATTAATTTACTACGGTGTTTCATTACTTGGAATTACAACTCCTTGCCCATCTGTTGGATGATTATTTGGATTTGAGCCACCTTCAAGTTGTTCTGCTTCGCTTCCATAAAATCTAGGTTCTTCAGAACTCCAATGCAATTCTGCCAATTTACTATTATTGCGTTCTGTTATTGGATCATATTCACCTGGTAGCAATAAGTTATCATTTTTGTAAAAATCTAAACCAGCTTGTTCAATTTGTATTTCCATTATTTCTAACCATCTATCATTATTTTCTTCCGCTTCTGCCAACGCAGCATAGTATTCTGGAGGACGAGTTATACCATCATCACCAAGTGGATATTGTTTATCTAGTTCTTTAGCCAAAGCTTGATAATCTGCTTTAAGTTTATCTACAGCCTCATGATATGCAATAACACTCTTAGCATAATCATATTGGTTGTCAGAAATTAATCCTTTAGAGTGACAATACTCCATTAAATCTTCATCAGGATATCCATATTTCATATGTGCTTTTTCAAAATCATTGTGATATATGTCAGAACTACGAACAGATAATTCCACTTTTCCATCAACTATCCATCCAACTTTGCCGTTAAGTAGGCTTAAATAACCATCATAGTCAGTCCCTCTTCTAGTATAATCCTCACCGGTTTCAAATTTACCACTTGCACCCCAAGATAATGCAACTTCTGCATTTAAATCAAAAATCCAAACATCTAGTCCTATTTTTGCAGTAAGATTAAATGCTTTTACCCACCATTCAAAACTACACGTAACAGGGCTTTCATCACTTTCTTTTTCCTCATATCTTTCAGTTTCAGGATTATAAAACATTTCTGGCTCGGTTGTGAAAAAACTCTTCCAATCTATATCTCTAAATGCTTCTTTCATTACTCCCAATCTATCATAATCTGCTTTAAGACCTTTTTTAATTGCTCCACCAAATTCATCTATAATTTTTCCTACTGGTAAAGCATACTCCATTTCTCCTTTTATTCCAAGATCTAACAGTTTAAGATCTAACTCTACATTATTAATTGAAGAATAATCAGTATAGTTTAAATATTTATAATTAACATCCATCAAATCAAAAGTAACTTCACCAGAAAACTTAACCTTACTAGCACTTAATTCAAAAGTACCAGTTCCCTTAAGATCAACAAAACTTTTTGATATTTGCTCTTCATTTATTTTTGATAAAGATTCATCGTATGTTTCAACTGTACTTTTATCAGTAAAGTAATGATATTCACCACTTACTTCTATTTTAAATGATTTCTCATCTAAAATAGCTCCAAACAATTTATCTAAAGTTATTTCGTCTCCTTCTTTAAATTTAATTTTATTTTTTAATCCATTTAAATCAAAAAAACTAAAATCTACACCTGAAGTACTTATAGTATCATGAACTTCATTTGTAAATACTGTTATAGCACCATTTACTCTACCAGTTGTTTTAACTATGGATGAATCAGCCAGTACATTGGCATTTTGTGTATCATAAAGTAATATATCACCAAATGAAGAATTATTTGGATTATTATCATTAGAAGCTTTAATTTTATTACTATGTTCTAAAAAATCAGCATATGAATGAAATTCAATTGGAACATTATTTTGATCTGTATATGCTTCATCAGTAATTGTTATTTCTGTACATGTATCCTCTAAACTGTCAAATGCATCTACGTTTCCATGATCTGCTATATATACTTTATCAACTATTGCTGCAAATTCACTTTTTAAGTCTGACATCTTGGTATCAATAGGTTCTCCATTTATTAATTGAGAACGCCTTATTTCGTAATACATTGCATTACCATCTTTAATGCCTTCAAATTTGCCTTTTAATTTACCAAAACTTTCTGAAGCACTAGATGATAACGTCACTAAATTACAAATATTTAAATAAGCCACTCCAACATATGAAGAATTATATGCTACTGCATCAATTACATTATCAGCTAAAACAGCTGAAAAATTTTCATTATCTAATAATCCAGTTGCAGCACCACTAAATTTTATTACTTCTCCAGCTAAAGCACTAGGGCCAACAGGAATAGGCTTATGAACAAGTGACACCCTATCAAATGCCGCAGCTTCTGCTTCTTCAAAAGAACCATCTGCATAATACTGTTCAATTACTTCTCCATCTACCATAACAGTAACAATAGTTCTTCCATCTTCAGTATTATCAAAATAAAGGTTAACAATTCTTCCCCTATTATCTGTGTAACTATATTCCTTTCTTTTGACCTCATCTGAATTGCCATAATAATATGTTCTAGTTTTTACCCCGTTTTCTTCATGCATCCAGCAACCTTCAGCAAATGTATAAGCAGAACCACTTATTTCGTCTCCTTCAGAATCTATTCCCCAAGTCCATTGAAGGTTTTTTCCATAGTAATATGCTATTCTTTCAGAGCCATCTTCATATTGTATATGATATACAGTATATTGACCTTTTTTTTCACAAGTAGTTCTTACTGGTTTTCCATAGTCAACTCCAATTTTATCTAATTCTGCACTTATCCCAGAATAAATTCCATCTACTGTTTCTCCATCTTTCATAGTAATCCTCTCTTCTAAACTAACTTTCTTCTATAAAATTCTTACTTTTATGAGGTTCTTCTCTTAAAAGGTTTGGATAATCTTGTTGTCTTAATGCTTCATATACCATAATAGCTACACTATTTGAAACATTAAGTGCTCTTACATTATCCGTCATAGGTATTCTCATACACCTATCAATATATGGTTTTAATATCTTAGGTGGAATACCTGTTGATTCCTTTCCAAAGAAGAAATAATAATTCTTTTCTTTATCACTATAATCAAAACTAGTATGTGGTTTATGACCATATCTAGTTAAGAAATAATATTCTCCTTTATTCTTTTTAAAAAATTCTTCTATATTTTCATAAACAGTGTAATTACATTTATCTATATAATTAACACCACATCTTTTAATATATTTATCTTCTAAACTAAAACCTAATGGTTTTATTAAATGTAAATGAGAGTTTGTTGCTACACAAGTTCTCATAATATTACCTGTATTAGCAGGTATTTCAGGTTCATATAAAACAATATTTATCATATTAGTTTTCACTTTCACTTTGTTCTTCTTTATGAATAGGTTCTATAAAGAACTGTTCTACTGAAAAATTAGTTACATCATTTTTCAATATTTCATTATATTTGTCACTATTTTCAGATTTATATCCAGTAAATAATACTTTTGCTATTTTGTTATGATTAAATAAAATAGTCCCTTTTTCATCAATTAATCCAAATGGATAAATACATCCAGCATAATCAAAAGTATTACCTGTCCCCATATTAACAGTTTTAAATCCAGTTATCATTAAAGGAAATTGTTTATCATATAATATAACTACTGTTCCTAGAGGTAAATATTTATCTTCCATTATTATCACCCTTAAAATTCTATAAATTCATCTATACTTGTTTTCTTTTTATCTACTTTTTTAATATTTGATTTAAATTCTTTTTCTTTATCTGTTACAAATCCAAGATTTATCAATGTTTTAACATAATCTCTTTGAAAGAATTGTATGTCTTCAAAACTATGAAATCCTATTGGATATTCAACTGCTGAATAATCATATATATTACCTTCAGAATCTTTTGTATAAAATCCTGTAATCATATATAATTTTTTAGAAAATCTAATTTTAACTATAGAGCCAACAGGTAATAAATCTTTATTAATATCATAATTCATTATTTTTGAACCTCCTGTCTTGCTTTAACTATTATTTGTGATATATCATTAGTTACTTCAGTATATTCATCATTTTTATAACTTTCAAATAATACTTCAGTTACATTAGTTTGGTTAAACAAAAGAATTTTATCTGTTCCGATAAAACCATATGGATATGGAAAACCTATGTAATCATAAATATCTTTTTCACCTTTTCCACCATATCCAACAATAACTATCATATGTTCTTTGTCTTTAGTATAGACAACAGAACCAATTGGTAATAAATTATTCATTTTTCTTTTCCCTTTCTTTTAACCAAATAATATCTTCATAAAACTCTTTTGTTTCATCATCATAATATCCATTAAAAACAACATTTGTTATATCATCAGCATTAAATAACAAAAGTTCTTCTAATCTAGTATAACCATATGGATGAACGCATCCTATATAATCATATTTTTTTTTGTTAGATATTTGATTAACACCTATAATTAAAACTTTATCTTTAATTTTCTTTAGTTCAACTATTGAACCTAATGGTAATATATTCATTTATATCATCCTTTCTATCCAAATATTGATCCCAGCCATTTAGCGGCATTCTCAAAGAGTCCTCCAACATTAACAGATCCCGATACTTCAAAACCTACACCGGCGGCGACTCCAACATGGAATTGTAATTCTCCATCGACGTATCCCACATCAAATTGAGCTCCTACTCCAATTTTAGCTGCTGCTGAAACAGTTGCTTCTGCTCCTAAAACATTTACTGATGCTGAAGCTTCTGCTTTAACTAGATCAACTCCTACTTTTGCTTGAACACCCACTTCTGTATGTTTTTGTCCCATTTCATCAGTATAAACACCCATACCAACTCTACCTTTAGCATAAACATCTACTACTGATACTTCAGCACTACCATGAACTCCTAATAATTCTTGGCCATCTGCGCCTTCCCAGAACGTATGATCATAATCCACTTCACCATGGAAAATACCTGCTTCAAAACTAGCATCTGCTCCTACATATCCACGACCAGCTCTAGCTGATGCATTAGCGTTATAGTACATGCCTTCATAAGAACCAGTAAATCCAGCACCTAAGTCTGCTTCATCACTCATCATACTACCAGAAGCTTTACCAAGGTTCCAATAGAATATTGAGAAGTTATATGGTAAATTTTTACCTACACGATAATCATTTCCATTATCATATACAGTTGCTAAATCTCCTTCTTTCTTATGTTCTGTTCTTTCTTCAGAATTCTTACCAAGACCATCAAATAAGCCTTTTAGGTAATCCCAAGCATCTTCATTTTGAACTCCAAACCAAGAGTTCCAAATCTCTGGTATTTCTTCTTCTCCACCACCTAAACCTGATAGTAAAGATTCTAATATATCATATGAGTATTCACCAAAAGCATTACCAAATTCATTAAACCAATCTTCTTCTTGCTGATTATATAAATCAGGATCTACTCCTTGTGCTACAAGGATTGCATTTCTAACATTTATTGCTTGGTCTAATGCTTTTTTAAGACTTCCCATAAAACCAGTATGATTAGCATCTCCTGATGCACAATCAGTAGCAGAAGAAAAACTTGATAAATCTATATCTGTTGAATCACTAGAAAAAGATGTTAAACTAGCCATTTTTCCTTCAGTATCAGCTATTAAACCTCTTAAACTATAAACGGCGTTATTAACATCATCTAAATTAACAGATAGATTGTCATAATTATAATCTTCATCTCTTATAGGGCCCTCATCAGGTGGACTACAAAGAATTTTACTATGATAAATTATTCTCATAATTACCACCATCCATGACGAGTTACTGTGTGTGTTTTAACTATATTTGAACACTCATCCAATGCAGTTTTAGCAGCTGTTAATTCATTGTTAGCTTCTTCTTTTTTTAGATTATATTCTTCAAGCTTAGTTGTACATTCTACTTCCATAGCATCAAGTTGTTCATTCATACCAGTTAAACACTCTTCACAACCCACTTCAAAATTTATATTAATATTTGCATTATCAATAAATCCTTGTGCAGAAGTAAAATTGTTTCCAAGAGATTCCATTAAAGTTCTCTTTTCTGCAATTTCTTCTACCATATCATTTATTTTTTGAATATGTTCATCAATTTCTTCAATTTTTAAAGTTATTTTATCAATAACAGCTTGAGCATCCGCCTTACACGAAGAAATGGCGGACTGCGTTGCCGCATAATCCACCTCTTCTTCTGTCCAAGTATGGTAAGTCATGTCGGCTGTTGAACCATCTCCAAGAACTTCACCATAATTTATAAAATTTTTAGTTTTCTCTAAAAAACTACTCATCTGTTATTCCTTTAATTATTTCTTATTTTTCTACTTCTCCATCATATTTAACTTGAATATTATTTCCATCTTTTATCTTCAATGTTAATTGATATTCTTTACCATTCTTTTTATATCTAACAGTTATATTATCCATATCTTCTGTAATAGAAGTTATTTGTTTACCATCTTTATCATATAATTTTTGATCATCAGCATTTCTACCAAAATAATTTAGTATACTTAATAATCTATAATTAATATTTGCTTCTTTTAAAGCTTCATCACTATATTGAATATTAACTCCATCAAAATCTTCACCATAAGTAACTTTAGATGAACCTTCTGCTAAATCCTCAAATTTTACTCCCAATAACTCTTCTAATTTTTCTAAAGTTAATGGTTCTTCTGTAGGTGCCTCTGTAGCAGTTGTAGGAGTTTCTGGTGTTTCTGGCGGTTTTGTATCATATGGATCATCTGCTGGTGGTGTTTCTTCTGCTGGTGGTGTTTTATCATCTGCTGGAGGTGTTTCTGGTTCTTCATCTGGAGTTTGTCCAGTATAATCGTCAGCTTGATCTAAACCATCACCAAATAAATCAGCATTTTCATTTAATTTTTGATTCCATAATTCCTCGCAACCTTCCAAAGGAACAATTACTTCTATTAGAGCTCTCATAGTAGATGCTAATTTAGAAATGTTTGATGTTTCACCAGAACATCCCCCAGCATTAATCAAGCAAGATTCACAATTTTCCAACGCTGAAAGATCTAAAGAGCCACCATTTGTATCAGTTAAAGTTTTTAAGGAGTCTGTTTTTTTCATTTCTTCTATTCCAGCTGCTGACTCAGCCAATCTTAAGGCTTCAAAATATGCATCCATAAAATCATCTATATTATAACTAATATCTTTGTCCTCTTGCCCGTCTCTTAATTTTCCTTGATAAACTACATCACCATCAGAGTCGCGTACTTCTATTGATCCATCTTCTAATTGTGTTGTAGTATTTGCTACACTACCATCAGGATTATATGTCGTTGTTACTGTTATGGATTCACCACTAGTTGAAGGTTCTACTTTTGTTTCTGAAATCTTTCGTCCACCACTATCATATCTTGTGGTAGTACTAGTGTTACCATCTGGACCCGATGTTGTTACAGTTCTACTAGATGATCCATCTCTATTAACTTTTGTTACAGTTTGACCAATTACTTCCCCAGAAGAATCATTGGTAACAGTTTCTGTTACTGTATATGACCCATCTTCATCATAAACAGTTTTTTGCTCTGTACTTGTGCCATCCCCATTACTATAAACCCCATCTTCTCTTGTAGTTGTTGGGGCACCTTGAGTATCTCCTTGTGTATCTCCTTGTGTATCTCCTTGAGTATCTCCTTGTGTATCTCCTTGAGTATCTCCTTGTGTATCTCCTTGAGTATCTCCTTGAGTATCTCCTTGAGTATCTCCTTGAGTATCTCCTTGAGTATCTCCTTGAGTATCTCCTTGAGTATCTCCTTGTGGATCTCCTTGTGTATCTCCTTGTGTATCTCCTTGTGTATCTCCTTGAGTATCTCCTTGTGTATCTCCTTGAGTATCTCCTTGTGGATCTTCTAAGATAACTTCTTTTGGTTCTTCACCATCATTAAATATATTTGATTTTTTAAAAACTCCTATATTCATTGCATTTCACTCCTTATTTATTAATATGTACACGTTTTATTGGCTATTAATTCATTATCTTCATAAGCTTTTTGAGCATCATCTCTTTTTAATATCCAATCTCCCATGTTTTTGTCAAGAGTTGATAATAAAGAACTAATAGCATCATTAAAATTTGCCAAACATGTTAAATCGCCACCATCATCGAAAATATCGGCATATCCATTTAATGCTTCTCTACCTTTCCAAGCATTATTCAAGTTATTTTGAAAATCCGTATATCCTTTCATTATTCCACCCTTACCATCTGCTCCTCCACCAAGTAGATTTTGTTTTTCAGTAAATTCAGCAATAGCAGTTTCATAGTCTTCTACCATTTTTTTTGCATCATCCCATGCTTTTTTTAAACTTTCTCTGTTATCTACAGCTTGTTGTTTTTCTGTTTGACATGCTTGATAGTTAGCCCATCTTTGTTGATCATACTCAGATGTTCCTCCATTGTTAGGATCTTCATCTCCACTAACATCAGACCCAGGCATAAATCTAATTAACCTTTCATTTTCTAATTTATTTTTTAACATAATTATCCTCCTTTAACTTCCCTTCTCGAAAAGAAACATATAGTTTCTCATTGAAAAGAGAAGTTATTTTTTATAACTTCTACTTTATTTCTATTAGAATTGGTAATTCTTAATAGCTTGTGTAATACTTGCTGAAACATTGTTTAATGTTTCTTTGTATTTTGATGAATTTGCTAAGAATGTATCAAATGCTTCTGTTGCTTTTTCTCTTCCTGTTCC
>AUXO016873457.1_pt1 | contig 11230 bp, 26 predicted proteins | sample 768731 | NCBI WGS metagenome assembly AUXO01 (sample SAMN02715735, study PRJNA202380) | gut metagenome | biome: sheep rumen | host: Ovis aries | place: New Zealand: Palmerston North | reverse complement strand
ATCAAGAGGGAGAGTCCGCCTATTAGGCGAACATCTCTCCTAACAGCCTTGCAGAATCTCTCCGGCGAGCCACAGATGCTCTGGCGTATCTCTTGATTGCCGCCTCGGAAGTATGGCCAAGAACTTCCCTTGCAAGATTGATATCGCCCGTTGCATCGTATAAGGTGGAAGCGCAGGTGCTTCTCATCTTGTGAGGAGTGATTTTCTTGTCGAAGTCCTTTGTGTACTTGCCGATGGTCTCTTGGATTGTGCGGACGCTCCAGCGTGTTCTCCGATTGGAAACGAACAGCGCGTTTTCGCCTTCAACACCATCCATTACCTCTTCCCTGTCGGCCATCCAAGCCTCGATGGATTCCATCGTGGACAGCGGGAAGCAAATCCGGCGGGTCTTATTTCCTTTTTGGGTGACCGTGATTTCGAGGTTCTCAAAGTCGATATCGTCGATATCAATCTGGCGAATCTCGGAAACGCGGAGCCCTGTGGTTACTCCGAGCTGAACCAAGCAGAGGTCTCTGGTAATGTACCAGTCTGCATGGTTTTTGCTGTTGTTGCCGTATCTGCTACGGATATTATCCTTGAGCTTGGTAACCTCATCCGGCGTCATGAAGATGACCGGCTTGTCATCGTTTTCCCGGGGACAGTCAACATCTGTCACAGGATTCGCATCTATCTTGTGATTCTTGCGGAGGAACTCATAAAAATGAGTCAGCGCTGCGTACACAAGAGACAGATACTTTTCTCCTTTGTTTCCAGCCGCCCGGCTGTTTTCAAGGTACATCTCGATGTCCACTGGAAGAACATCTTTAAAGCTGTCGATGTCAAAATGCTTGGTGTCCATCAGGTATCTTGCGACCAGCCTGATGTAGCACAGCTTCGTGCTGCTTGTCTTCCTCTGGAAAGAGAAGGCGTATTTTTCGAGGATTTCCTTTGCGGGAGAATTCTCGATGATTCTTGCTGTTGCCATCTCTTTAATCCTGTCATCCTCAATCCTTGCTTTTGTCATTTCTGTGTTCCTCCCTTCGTTTGATATCTAGATACTATCACGAATTTGATATCCTGTCAATACATTTTTTGAAATTCATATATTATTTTTTTATGCAACTCGGACTAAGCTGTGTTTGCATTTGCAACAGCGATATGCCTCGGGATTTTTCACCGCCTTACACAGTGTTTTATATCTCCATGTCGTCCCGCATTCCGGGCAAGCGATTGCATACTTGCCAGAAACATCGATACGTTTTCTCTTTGCCTTATATGCGTCTGTGATGCCGGATGCTTTCGCTTCTGCCCGTGTTGCTCTAGTGGTTACATCGTATCCAAGCTGCTTACACAAACTTGCGTTTCTCTTGAATGTTGCTTTGTGGTTTTGGCATCCCGGCATGGTGTGAATCATCTCATGGGCCAACGTGTTTCTAATTGAATCTCTGTCTTCCATAGCGTATTCGCTGAGCTCTATGACATGGAGCCACTTCCCGGAAATCCATCTATGCTTGCACAATCCAAGTGCCGTTGTACGTTTGTTAAAGTGCAGCTCTCTGTCAATGCTGTTGACCGGAATTTCAAATAATCCAGAACTGACCATGTTGTCAAACACTTCCTCAAAAAGTTTCTGCGCCTCTCTTTTTGTAACCATAGATTCCTCCATTTGATATTAATATTTGAATGATGATGCTAAAACGCCGAGCCCGGCAGCGATAATTAAAACACATCCCATGGTTCCTTCTGGAATCTGCAATCTGCTGGAGATTGGCATAAACGCCAATCCCAACAAAATGCCTCCAATTCCCCATGCCATTCTCTCAATTCTTTCATTCATGACTTGCCTCCATCATCTCGTAATTTCTGATTTCTCTTTCATCCAGCTTGTTCTCATAAACAAGCCTTGCCCATGCATCGCGCCCGATTTCCGGCACGTAAGTGCGACGGTCAAAGTTATCGAGTTCAACAAAGCCCTTCGGGCAAGTTCCCGGCATTGCCGGTCTTCTCAGTAAGTAATAAACGTATTTCATATTCTTGTCTCCCTTCCTTAAGATACCTCGATTATATCACCGATGAAATTACTTGTCAACATATTTTTTTGATATCTGTATTTGTAAGGTGTCCCAGAATTACTCTGGGATGTAATTCTTTTCCATGTAGTGTTCGGAACCGCGGAGTGTCCATCCGCTAGGATTTTTGGCCACCTGACCATATCCAATGTAAAAAGCGCTGTACTGTGCGATGCCTCCGGTTTCGCTCCATATCCTATTTGCCGTCTCTACGACATCATATCTGTCCTCTGAGGCAAACAGGATGCCGGATTCTTCTCCGGGCTTACTTGCCATCAGAAAATACATCATTCCCTTCTGCTTAGCTATCTGGCGGAGCTTATCCACCACCAGCAGCTCCGCCCATTCAGGGCACTGCCGGAATCCGAGCTCCCAAGCCTGAAGGGTGCGGAATGGAATCTTTAGCTGCTCTTCCACATCCCGCCGGGACATCATTGCATCCTCTCTGGCCTTAACGATGCTCTCCATCGCCTTTGCTTTTTTTCTCTTCTCTTTAGGGTCTATCATGATTGCTCCTTTCTGATTGAAAAAGATTTTTTTGGCATTTCTGTTGACAGGTAGCCTGCACCCCGAATCTGATTCAGTTTAGCGAGAAGACGGATACTTCTTGCAGAAGTTCTTGCCGTAATCCTCACCCTCTGTCATGCAGATGTATTTCCACATACAGGTAGGATTCCAACATCCGTCCTTCTTAGCCTGATTACAGGTGCATCTCTTTAGAGTCTTCAACTCTTCCGATGCGCCCCAGACCATGTGGTCATAGAATTCTATTATTTTCACCTCCTTCAAATCTCTCAATTTCAACGTCGAAACAACCATTGTTGTACTTGTTTGCATAATAGGAAATCTTTGTCATCTCGCTATATCCATCCAGCAGAATGTCTACATGGAATGATGTCTCTTCCCCGTAGTAGCTTCCGGCGTCAAAAGCTTCCACATCCATCTTGATGATGTCGCCGCATTTGTTGAATCCGGCTGCATCCCGGAAGATGTTGAGTAAATCCGCGTCTGTGAACTTCTCTTTAAACTCTTTCATGTCAGCCTTCACGCGGTCAATCTGATAGTCTTCTGTGTACTTCCTGTTTAATTTGATTTTCATATTTGTTACCTCCCTGTGTTTGATTTGATATCTAGACTATAACACAGGTTGAATATGCTGTCAACACATTTTTTTGATTTTCATATTTATTTTACCATCAGGTCATAAAGCTTTGCTTTCAGCTTCATGATTTCCAAATCGCGCTGTTCGATTATGGCGTCGCGCTGTTCAATCTTACCGAGCGCTTCATCAAGTTTGCTCCGGCAGTCGAACAGATTGTGCTGTACTTCGTTCTTCTTATTCTCGGCCTTATCTAAGATGTCTGCCAAGTCGGACGCCTGACGCCGGAAATACTCTACGTTGGCAAGCGCTTTGCTGTAAGCGTCGCGCTCGACTACGTCGGCATTCCTGCAGTTATCAATGTAGTACTTCGCGCTATCGGCGAAGTCGTTCTCAATGTTGCTCTCTGCCAGTTCGAAGCAGCCATCAAAAGCTGTTCCGACGTAGCTGTCCTGACCGAGCTCTGCTACGATTTTCTTGATTTTCTCCAGTGCCTTTCTCTCCTGCTCTTTTGTTGTCATGATTTTTCCTCCCTTGAAATTACCGTATTGATTTGATATCTAGATGTTAACACAGATAAAAACTGCTGTCAATACTAAATTTTATTTTTTCTGCATAATTCCATCGCCGTATATAATCCTACATGAGTGTCTGATGGCGTCTTAGACATGATGACGAATCTGTCTTGGACAGTGTCGTATAATTTGTAGTGGTTCCCGCTGGTCGTCTCCACGTGGACTCCCAGCTCTTCCAGCGCTCTCCTGATTCCCTTATTCATCCGCCGGTATCCCTTCAATATCGCCTTTAACTGTTTTTTCCTTTCCTTCTCGCTCATAACTCCTCCATCACGCTCTGACAAAAAATTTCGACGTCTAAATCCGGGTCGTCCTGAATCTCCTCTAACTTCTCTCGCCAAAAGTCAAATTGACTGTCTGAAATTCTATAGATGCCTTTGACCGTGTCGTAATATACGCTGTCGCATGCTGTTAAAATGTCCTCTGTGCTGTGCTCAATATCTGGGAGGTAGGAATACTCTTGTCTCCCATTACTGTATGTTACTAATACTTCCATGATTTCCTCCTGTAGTCACTCTTCTAATTTTGTCTCCGAATCTGAATTTAAATTCCGTCCTTTTCATTTTTACTTCCCTTATGGGCAGCTACCTTCCGGTAGCCACCCTGTTAACGAATCCATTTGTGTAATACCAGTTATGGATGAAGTTCTTGATGTACTCCTTCCTTTCCTTTCTGGTCATCGGAGCATCCTTCGTGAGCCTCTGAAGGTACTCTGTCTTAATCCAAACCTTCTCGCCGTCCTCTGTGTATGCGCCGGCGATTTCCTCAGTCTCATGCATCCATGAGTACTGGCGAGACTTATAAGTCTCTCTTTCGCCTACCCAGAACACATTGAGGATGGTTCCCTTCTTCACCTTCCGTCCGCGGATTACCTTAACGGTGTCTCCCTTGCGAATTCGGGCAGATTCTTTTTTGATGTGTTCGCCAAGGTTTACCAGCGCATCCGCCTTGATAGTGCGGATGATGTCCCTTGCGGTCTCGGTGTCGAGGTCAACGTCTGCTGCTTTGTTGCAGAGGTTCCGGCCATCGATGCCGAAGTAATCGTATTCAATTCTTCTTGTGCTGTGGGTTTCGGTGTCCCAGCAGATTGCCCACCTCTGAGTCATGCCATCCATCCAGTAATGGCCTTCCAGTTTGATTACCGCGCCCTCAAAACTTGTTGTGTTGCTGTTGAAATCTTTAATCATGATATATCCTCCTTTTTTGATATCTGTATCTGTGACACCCTTAAGATACCACAGATGCAGATGCCTGTCAAGAATTATTTTTTGATATTCACATTTTAAGAATCATGTCTACAGCAGCCTTCGCTTTTCCGGCAGCATATCCAATCATGCTGACGTCATTTTTCAGGGCCTTGAGCCAAGATGCGATGTAGGCCCCGGAGTTTTCAAAGATGGCATCAGTCTCGATGCCCAAGATATCGAGAAGCATACAGCTTCCAATCTCCGCAACCAACTCCTCCTTAGAATAGGTCTCGGAGCCGAATGTGCCAAACCGGCGATTCAGTCTGGATGCGTGGCCGGTGCTGTGTACACACTCATGGAATGCTGTGCTGTAATACTCCGCCTCATTACAGAACTGCTCTTTCTCCGGCAGATTCACCGTGTCTGTGGACGGGCAGTAATTTGCACCACTACCATATGTGTGCTTTAACGTCAGATTCTCATATCTGCCGATGTAAGCCTCGATGACATCCTCTGCCTCTCGGTCATCATGAAACTCTCCAACGGTCTCAGTAATGTCAAGCGGCTCAACACCTTCCACCTGACTGATGTGGAAGACCGGATGTACCTTTTTATTCCATCTGGTATACTCTTTCTCCTCCCCGGTCTCCGGGTCGATTTTGGTGTACTTGGAAATGCCTTTCCCTACCACATAGGATGCGGTCTCTCCTTTTTTGATTTTTCCACCAAGTGCATTCCACTGCTTATATGTGGCGTACTCCCCGGGCTGTGGCAGCAGCATCTGGTTCGTGAAGTTGTACGCCTTCTTACTCACTCGATTGAAGGCTACGCTGGAGCCGCTCCAAGGCTTCCGCCAAGGGATGATGCCATTTTCGAGCTGATTGATGATGTTCTCTGTGATTCTCTCCTCTACCTTCATTTTATCTCCCTTCCGCGAGCTGTGGAAACATCCACAGCTCGCTTTGATATCCGTATTAGTGCCAAATCTGAACTTTGTAAGCTCTCATCCTCTTGTCGTGCCATACCCGGACGTTGTCTGTGAGCCATAAGCTGAGACATCCAACCAGTCTGCTGTCGTCTCCCTCGATGTGGAAGCCGCAGCCCTTGATAAGCCTTCGCGCCTGTGCGGCCGAGTGGCATTCGGTGAGAGCTGCTTTGAGCTCCTCGAGAGAGCGCGGATGCGGCATCTCATCTCGAATCTCTCCCAGCGTCCAATCGCGATACTTCGCTGGAAGCTCACCCATCTGGTCAAGGCCGAGGATAAAATCCGTGATTCTGTTTTCGTACTCTGTCATGGCCTCCTGTGCGTCCTCCCGGAGAATCAGGCTGTTCCATGTAATCCGGCATCTCTCTTTCATATCTGTAATTCTCATATGGTCTCCTTTCCACCACTATGGGCTGCCGTGTGAATGTTTCTGAGTATACTCTACCACCATCAGAAACTAATGTCAAGCATTATTTTTGAAATTCATATCTAAAAGATAAAGGTATCCGTACCCGCTTCTGAAATCCCAGAAGTCAAACTCCATGATGAAATTGTACTGGTGTCCCAGAAATAACTGCCAGTTATAAGGTGTTATCTTACAGACCTCCATCACAGGAATGTCCCAATCTTCATGATGCCACCTATCGTTCGCCTCCTGAGTGGGCTCTGACCAAGCTTCGTAGCTTTCGCACCAATCCTCGAGGCTCATGCCTGTCCTCCTCTTAACCTCTCTTCTGCAATAGCTCCAAAACTCCTTCGGAGTCACATTGTTTCTCTCTATCTCCACTCTATTTTTCATTGGTAATCCTCCCCTTTAAATATTCCGAATTACGATTCCGCCTCTTGGAGCAGCTACCGGCTCACATCTCTGCGGATTCTTGAGAATGTAACCATACTTACCATCTACTGAAATGTCGTATTTACTGTCCTTCTCCACCAGATGCTGGTGTCGTTCTGCACTGTGGCCATCTTGGCTGTCCTCTTCAGGATGGTGATTTCCGGAACGCCTGTGTCGTATGCTCCATATATCTTTCCTACTTCAAATCTCTTCATCGTTGTGTCCTCCTTTGATTTGATACCTAGACTATAACACAGGTCATTTACGCTGTCAACACATTTTTTCACATTTTTGAAATTTATTTTTGATGGCCACAAGTTCAGCCCGAGAGATGATTCTATCCTTATACAGCATCTCGGAGTATGGGATAGCAGTCTCATCATCCTCATCCAGAAGGCGCTGCAAGATGTTTACTTCATGGCGCTCTTTCTCCTGCCGTACAGCTTTGCGCTTCGCGGCAGTGCGCCTTTTGCCGGTGTCATAGTCCAGATTCGCCGCGTAGTACATCGCAGACTGTCTGGCCGGATTCAGCTCGCCGTCTAAGCGGATGACCCCCTTGAGCTCCACAAGCTCTACATCCTCCAATCTATCCCCGGAGCTATCACAGGCACACTGAAAAGCCAGCAGCCGGGCCTGTCTCAGATTTTCAGCGCGGAACCTCTTGGTCTGAGTGCCCCACATGCTGTTCATGATTGCCATGTATTCCTTCATATTACCCCTCCTTTCTAAGCTCTGCTACTCGCTCTCTTGCGCCCTGCAGCGTTTCTTCATATCCGGCAAGCTTCTCCAGCCTTCTATCCATCTTCTCCTTGAGCTGGTCAATCTCGCGCTGGATGTCCGCGATACGCTCATGCTCTTCTTTGATGTCCTGCTTCGCGCAGCGGATGTGCTCTCTCAGCTCTTTGTATGGGCTCTGTGTGGTCTCATGTTTTCTAGTACAGTTAAGATACCCGGCGAGATTCACCTTTTTGATATTCCCTTTGATGCTGCCGAAGCCATCGTACAGCCTCCTCTTGTTATCATATCCCTTGCTGAAGCAGACCATCCGCCCGGTGGAAGGATTTTTCACTGTCCATTTTTCGTATGCGCTCCACTCAGAGTCGCATACGACGTATCCCATCTGCTCCAGAGCCTCTTTATACCGGGGCTCCTGAGAAATCTTTGTGTTGATTGTCTTGAAAATCATGTCGTTCACTGTAAGTTTCATAATGTCCTCCTTTAAAATCCAAACTTTAAGCAGTTGCTAATCATTTTCTTTGCTACCTTGTAATCCTTTTTGAAATCTTCATATTGAGCTCTGTCTTCTACTTCGCAGTATGCCCAGCCGGATGCCGCGTTTACAAGCTCCCATCCCTTAATCCTGTTCAGGAAGAAGGCCATGCGCTAGATGAGCTCCATCTCTTCATCGTCTCTGTATGAAATCTCCGCGATTCTGGAATCGCCACCTTTGTAATTGATTGTCATATGCCTCCCTCTCCGTTTTGCCGTTAGGTCATCATCTGTGTTTATCTATCTTTCCATACCTCTGTGCCTGACTCCATGCCGATTCTTTTTAATACATCTGAAATTCTGTATTTCTCTTTACTGCAATAACTCCTGAATATTTCAATAGCTTCATCTATTGTATGAGCCTCGATTAATTCAAATCCATAGTCTGTTCCATCAACCAAAATATAATCAATCCTATATACTGCAATTCGTTCTCCTTTGTATTTCATTTCATTATCCTTTCTCCCAGATTGACCGATGGGCTGGTGTGCTTTGAACATTTTAATGTATTGATTTGATATCTAGATGTTATCACAGAATCAATACCCTGTCAACATATTTTTTTTGAAATATCACCTCCTTATTCCAGACCGCGCTCAATCTGTGTGCTGATGATGAGCGCCAAGCGCTCAACTGCATCAGTTCTTGTGGCGTCATCGCCATCGGCGATTGCCTTATTATACTTTGCAGCCCAGTACTTCCTTCCCTCCCGGAGCGTCTCTGGATTGCTATTCATGCAGATTCTCTTGTAATTCTTCAGAAACTCATATCTTTCCTTGGTCATTTTGTGCCTCCTACCTGTAAATGTAAACTGCAAATCCTGTAGCTTCTCTTTCATCTGTAAAAATGTTTTCTTCATGCTCATTAACAAAGCTCTGTACCGCTTTTGGTAAGCGGTCTAACTTATATTCTTCATCTGTCGTTCTTCCATTGCGGTAATTGATATAATCATGTGCTGTGCCGTCTTTCATTTTAACGAACCAGTTATATGTTGTTCCTTCTTTTTCCATCCTCTTTACGAATCGGATATTTTTCTTAGCCATCCTCATTTTTGCTCCCTTCTGTCCTCATTACCTCCTATGTGGTACTTTGATATCTGTACTGTAACCGATGACCAGAGGCTGCGAATCCAATCTGGTGCCAGATTCTGTCGTAGCCATCAGCTACCTTCTGACTGTATACTATCACAGGCCGTCGACATTGTCAACACTTATTTTTAAATTTACTGAATTAATTTGATATCCGCATTAATAGGCGGCTTTCCAGCTCTTCCCGCCATGCTGATGGATGTATCTGACGCATCCAGCGAGTGTGCCCTCATACATGATTTCGCCGGGCCCGAACCTCTCGGTGTCAGCTATCACCATCAGGTGATTGCGCCGAATTCCCATCCAGATATTGGTAATTTTGATATTAGTCATGATTTCCTCCTATTCATAAAATCCGAGCCTCTCGGCGATTTCATCATAAATCTTGTCAATCTCCTCATCCGGCAGTTCCCGGATTGCCTTGTACTGGTAGAGGATTTTGTAGATGTCGATATCTCCCTCTACCAGATTGCACCGGTCAAATGCTCTTTCGATTGCCTTCTCTAATTTCATCATATCGTCTCCTCCTCTGTGATGTAGTAGCCGATGTTTGCCTTGCCGCTGAAGTACATGTCCAGCAGCTCGTCGTATTTGTAGCCCTTGAGGATTCTCTTGACGTCCTCATATGGAAGAATCCCGAGCTCGCTGTCCTGACCAGCGCTTTCGTATCTTTCCACTCTGTAGTTCCTGATTTCCTTTGTCAGCTTCATTTTATTGCCTCCTGTGCTGTTTTCTAGGTTGACTATAGTCTATCACAGGCGGTTTACACTGTCAACATATTTTTTTGAAATTCATAAATTAATTTTCTCCAAATGTTCACTGACCGCATGTGCATGGTCTGCCGCATGAATCATGTGACAGTGGGTGTCCCGGTTTGAATTCCTGCTAAGTCTGCCTACGCTCCAGAAGATGCTGATGCACACCGTGCACAGGCAGACAATCAGGATTCCCTTTTTAATATTAATATCCATAATGCACCACCTTCAAGTCATCCCACTCGTCGACATTGAAGCCCTTGAGCAATCCGATTGCCGGCGCAAATCTTCTGTAGCTTTCTTTTTTAGCTAAAGCCTCCAGCGCGTTGATTACGTCATCAACGTCTGCCATTTTGCAGAGCTCTCCGTAGCAATCAGTCTGTGTGGCCGTGTCGCCCACATAGAGTTCAAAGTCAATCGGCTCTGTAAACGCCTCTTTAAACTCATATCCTACGCAGCAGAGCTTAAACTCCGCGATAACCTCTGCAAATGCCAGCTCGCTCCATGTTGGCTCTACTCTATTAACAATGATGATTTTGCTTTCGTATCCCATAATATCCTCCTATTTTACAATATCTCTTTGATTTTAAGACTTATAAATAGCTCATTACTATCTTCTTAAACTGCCCGTACTTCATTTCCCGGCTGCCATATTCAATATGGCCACAATCATCAATATAACATCTTACTGTGAACGGGATATTCTCCCATTCTCCATACTCCTCCTCGTCTCTTTCTACCTCGTCATTAAGGATAATTTGCGCAGTGTCGCAAATCTCATTCTTGACGTCCTGCGCCGTCCACCAGTAACAATCCTTCATTTCCTTAAAGGTCTCAAAACCGTTTTCTCCCATAGTTTCCTTCAGGTCGTCAGCTACCAGTTTCGCCAACTGGTTGATGTTCATTCCGTATCTCATAATATCCTCCTGTGTTTTTGATTTCTGTATCGGGTTTCTGATACTAAAGTACCACAGGTCGTTTACATTGTCAACATATTTTTTTTATTTTTATAGGGGTACCCTCCGGGCATCCGCGCCAAGCCGTTTATCCGCATTATATGGTGGCCTTGTACAGAATCAAAATCAGCCGCTATATAGATATTTACATGCTTCACAAATTGACAAATTTGATTTCCCTCAAATTCCGGTTTGCCTTAAATTCCGCTTTCCGTTGGATTTCGCTTTTCCCTTGGATTTGGCAAATCAATAGATTTGCTTTCCCTTGGATTCGGATGCATATATGTATGTATTAAATAGATATATGGAAGAACCATTACATTGATATACTGATATGTAAATACATCAACATATTGATAGGTTGATATATAATATAATACATGAGTATACAGATACATGAGTATACAGATACATGAGTATACAGATACAT
>AUXO011651515.1_pt1 | contig 11230 bp, 14 predicted proteins | sample 768731 | NCBI WGS metagenome assembly AUXO01 (sample SAMN02715735, study PRJNA202380) | gut metagenome | biome: sheep rumen | host: Ovis aries | place: New Zealand: Palmerston North | reverse complement strand
TGGCACCCGCGTCACCCGACGCAGCGCCGGCTTCTCCGCCTTCGGCGTTATCGCCTGCGCTTGTATCAACCAGCGACTTGTTAACTATGTCGTCGATCTTTGAATCCAAATTGTCTATATTAGAATCTACAGTGTTCAACTTAGTATCTACGTTGTTCAACTTCGAATCTATATTGTTGAGCTTTGTCGTCACCCGTTCGTCAGCGTTTGTTCCTTCAACTGCTCCTCCGGCGATTTCATCCTCAACTAAGTTAAGCATGCTGGAGAAATTCTTGCGAACTTCAGCAATGCTTCTGCATCCCGCTAGTTTTTCCTGAAGCATTCTGGCTTCAAGCGCGGGCAAATCCTTTACGCGGCGGGCGATATAGCTCTTCGCCTTGTCGGCGTTGATCTTATCGGTCGCCTCAGTCAGCGCCTTGGTAGTCTCTTCAACTTCCTGCTTGGCTTGATGAAGTTTGTCTTCATAGTCGCGGCGGATGCTGGAGACGCGCTTCTGGACATCCTTGTTCGTAAACGCGATGGCGTCCTTCATGCTTTCAACAATCGCCTCGAGCTCATGCAGTCTCTTATAGTCAACCATCTGCTTTGTAGGAACGGTTTTTTCAAGATATTCGTCGAGATATTTCTCAACGGCTTTAGCAGTCTTCTGCTTTTCAACCTCGAGAGCTTCTTTCAGACGTCTGTCGGCGTTGGAGCGCTCATTTTTAATGATAAGGCGTTTGTTCTCCTCGAATGACTGCTTCATGCTTTCAATAAGCTCTTGATAGCGGCGTTCCTTCTTCGCAAATTCAGTCTCCTGCAGCTTGGCAGTCAACTTGTTGTGAACATCCATGTTGTGCTGGATGGTTTCAAAAATAGCTCTGTACTTAGCGTCGCGAGCTGCTTCCGTCGGACTTAGTTCACGAACGCTCTTCCGAATCTCGGCTTTCTGAGACTCGGTAAGCTTGACGCCGGCTTTTTCAAAAGTCTCAACCAGGCTGTCTAAGTTTTTATCAATGCTTGTTTTCATATATATGAACCACTACTAAATGAATTTAAATTCTATTATATTTACAATTTGGATTTTAAAAACTTTTAAGAATCCATTTCAGAAAATCGTTCGGCCAGTTTCGATTCAACAAGCTGTCTTAACGAATCGGCCGCGCTTTTTTCGTCTTCGTACAAGGCGCTTTCGACAAATAATTCTGAAGTGCTCTTTCTAATCGGCTTTCTGGACTCAGTCAGACGGTTCACCGTCAGTTTGGCCCATCCGTCGCTTTCGCATGGCTTTTCCGTAGATTCGGTAACAAGAGGCTTTCCAGGCATTGCGAATTTGATCCAGGACTCATTGGCCGAAGTGCCGTTCACCAGCTTGTATTTCATCCAGTATGACACTACTTTGTTAGAGACGTCTTTGACGGCGCCTTTTGATCCGGCTTCTGACTGGTCATAGGCCTTTCCCGTCATCCAGTTCTTCATTCGCCCGAAGACCCCCGGCTTACGCGATATGACGTCTCCGTTCTTATTTGTAGTCGTCGGCTGGTACAGGGACGCATTTTTGAATCTTTCAGCCAGTTCCGGCCCTAGAAATGAATTCAAATACATGACAAGCGCTTTGCGCGCGGTCTTGCTTCTGAACCAGTTGCCGAAAGAGTCGAGCGGGCGGGACGAGCTGGCGCGGACGCTGTATACTCCGGGAGTCGTTATGAAATTTCCGGTCTGTGCGTCATAGGCCGAATTCGTAATGTTGATTCTGCCGTTCGTGGCTTTGTTGACTTCCGCCACGGCTTTTGAATGAAGGTTTTTCAAAACCAGTCCGAGGTTTACCTGCACAAACGGCTGCTGATTCTGCTGGGGCTGCTCCCCCTGCGCCTGAGTCTGCTGTCGTGGTTGTTGGTTTTGATTCTGATTTTGCCGGTTTTGATTCTGGTTCTGCTGTTGCTGTTGAGCGGTGGCGTCATCTGCCATTTTTGTTCTTCTTTCTTTTGCTGATTGAGGCTCTAGATAGCGTTCATAGGCTTCCTGTGAAACTTTTCCATTTTCATAAAAGCGATTAAGCACTCCTAGTAAATGATCTGGAATTTTTTCGCCTTTTTCCAAATATGACTCCGCGGTATTTATAGCATCTTTTGCATTTGTCGGATTCATCATCTGATAGCTTTCCCTATCGCTCGGACTCAACTGATAAGCTTTGTTTGCGCTCTGGCTTGAATTCCTACGATACCATTCATAGTATTTTGGGCTAAGTTGTCCTGTGCGAACAAGATACATAAGATTGTCAAGATCTTCAGTTGACACCTTAGTTGGAGGCATGTCCTGTGAACCACGAACTTTAGCCGTCAGATGTTTTATATATTCTTGTACTTCTTTATCGCTCATTTTACAATCTCATTTTTATTTACAATTGGGACAGTAAGAAAGATGCAATCTTTTTAGGATTGTCATATACCTACGAAACATAGGGAAGTCAAGCGTGCGGAATTCTTGAACAAATCAAGAACGATGAAGTACGAAGCCGACACTCTTTAGAGTATCGGTAGTTCACAATTGGAGATATGCAAAACAATTAATTGTAAATAATAAATGTATTTCAATGAAAGACGATGCGATGAAAATAAATGAAGATCAGAAAGTCACTCTTACGCTTAGTCAGCTGAAGAGACTGGTGAAAGAATCCAGGGGCATGAAGAAAAGACTTGTAACAGAGGGAAACATCGGCGAGGACTACGATTTCAACGCCGCATATGAATTCCTGATGAAAAACAAGTTTGATAGAAGTTTTTTCGAAGCGTTTGACAAAATACAGGCCGCGATCGATGAAACGGTAGAACTTAAATCCGCCATAGACATGGCCTGCAAGGATGCCGCTACTAAAGCCAATGTCATAAGATATTTTAAAGCCGCGTTCCCGTCTGCGCTGGGATATGAATATTCCATAAACGACGATGAATACTCAATCGAAGGAAATTACGCTTTGTCATATCTGCTGATGTTTCCAAAGCTTTTTGCATAGCTTAGACGCCGATTTACATTTAAAACGCACGGGCGGGAGAGAATCAATTCCCCGCCTGTTTTGCCATAAAATTAAAATATAATGATACTCATACTCAAACAGCTTAACGAATATTTGAATTCTTTTGCGTACGGCGCAGTCTACAATGACGCCAAATGCACGGACCTTGACAACGCCGACTGGGACAGCTATAGAACTTTGTCGCCTGAAGAATTTGAAGAATTTCACATGGGCATCTGCTGGGACTTCGTCAACTACCAGCACCGTGTGTTTCAGAAGTTTGACATTCCGGATAAGTCGTATTTTTACATCAAGCGTCTAAGTGAAGACCCGACTGACATCGTAACCCATACGTTCAGTACTCTCATGAATGACGCCGCGTGGTTTGAAAGCTGCTGGTATCTCCATAAGGGCATTCATAAAATCAACTCCGTCCGGGATGTATTTGAGATTCTTGAACAGAATTATCCTTCGGACTATCCAGGCGAACTGTATGAATATGACGCCAGTAAAACAATAGGGCTGTCAAACCAGGAGTTTTTCAACACGGCGACAGCCCGTAGAGTTATTTGATTGTTATTTTGTTTTACAGCGGCTTCTCTACGCAATCACGGGAATCTTGAAACCCGAAACAATTCATCATGTTTTTTGCCAATCCGCGGAATCCATATTCCTTGACAAAGCTCTTGAGTATTGACGCCAGTTTATCAAGTTTTGTTTCTGTGTCATCATCAATGTCTTCCGTGACCAGGCTCTTGAGCTGATTGAATGTCAAAGTAACTTTCTGATTTTCATTAATTTTCATAAGTAGCGTTTCCTTTGAAATGTTTCTTGTTATTTACAATTCACTTCAGGAACGTTGTTCTGCTCGTGAACAGTTTCGGTGTCTGCTTCATCAGGTACAGATACAGGCCCTCGGGATTTACGGCTCCAAGCTTGTTAAGCCAGAAATGTCCTTCAATAACGACCTTCCTAACGTCGGCATTGGAGTTCATAGAGAGAAATTTGAGAACCATGAATACGGGAAACTGCTTCTTGAAATCCATTTCCGCTGTGTCACGTTCCCATTGTTCAACATTCTTCGCGACAAGAATGTTGTCCAGGTAGTCGAAAAGTTTGTCGCTGTGCTTAGCCGCCGGCTTTTTAATAGTTTTATCTGCATTTGGTTTTTCAATAGCCATGATAAATTAATTTTATGAGACATGAATACGGGAATAACTTTGTAAATAAATATAACTTTTTATAACAAGGAAATACTATGTCAAACTACAATCACACGTTTAACGTTCTCAAGGCAATGCCACATCCCACGAATGGATATGAGAACCCCACAATAAGCTCACTACTTTCAAATGAGACATCCGCAGTGACAATTGAACTACGCAATGCGTCCCTGTCATCCGGGCGTCTTTATGAAATCGAGCAAAATGTAGAACCAGGCGCCTCGACTGTTCTTGAAATCAACGACGCGAACGCTCTGTCGGTATTTGTTGGAAACAATGTAAGCTCATTGAATTTGAAAAATTGCACGGCTTTGAAAGCTGTTGAATTTGCAGATCCGAAGTCAATAGTTTCATTTGGAAAAGAGTGTTTTTATGCTATTACTAATGAAATTGTATTTGATCTCAGTTCATTTACAAACCTATCAGTAATCCCCTATTTTTGTTTTGGTAAAAAGGCTAGATTTCCAGAAAATCGCATTATCATTCCTTCATCGGTTGTATCAAATGGATCCACTAATTATCCATTCGACAACATAACAAGTTCTATAATAGAAATTGACTTTAGACCCATTGATGGAACTCAATTTGGTTGTACGATGTTTGAATTCGACCCGCAAGATAGAACAAGCTCATACATATTGAATGATAGAGCATTTGATTACATAATAAAAAGAAGGAGTTTTATAACAGAAACATCAGATACGAATTCAACTAAAAGACCATATAGAAAACTATCAGTTGAAACACTTAGTAATTTACATAATGCGAGTGATATAACGGAGGAATTTCATAGTAAGAAGCGTTGTTCGCTTTCTGGTGAAATTTTTACATTTAGTAATTTCGCATTAAGTGATTTGGAAGATCAAGATTCTCATGCATTTGATGAATATCTATCACTGATTCCAAATGAAAAGTTTATTTCAACTGGCATGGTAAACACATTCAACTTGTCCGGCGGTCTTTCCGTCTGGGTTCCGACTGCGCTTTACGAGACATGGGTACAGGAATGGCCCAATTACTGTTCCTGTGTTCATTCATACGGACCTTGGGAAGACAGACGCGTGACACGCGAGCTAACGTTCCTTCCAGACAGATCCTATGTGATAGCACCGCAGACGCACAAGGCACTGTCGGTTCTAAATCAGTCAGGTCCGACGACTGTAAACCTTAGCGCATATGATGTCGATGTTATCGAAATATCCGACAATCAAAATAACTAAGTTAATTAGATAATATTTTAGATTTTGTCGTATACGCCCTCCCCCTTTTTACGGGAGGGCGGTTTTATTTGTAAATAAAAATTGGAAATTTACAATCATAAACCTAACCACGATTTAACAAGGACTTACGCATGAGCAATCCATCATACAGTCATACAGTAAAAGTATTTTCAGATCTTCCAACGCCCGCGACTGGATATCAAAATCCCGTGCATCGTGAAATTGGGGAAGACGAAAAAAATGTCACAGTTGACATGAGGCTTCAAGTCAATGCCAGGCCGGCTGGAAGACTTTACGAGATTGAACAAAACGGCTCTTTGTCGAACGTGTTGAAAATAAACGATCCGGAAGTTCTATCTATATTCGTGGCAAACAACGTCGACACGATACAGTTTCAAAACTGCAAAAAACTTGAACATATTCAATTTGCAAATCCGTCTTCAATAAAAGTGTTAAGTAATTATTGTTTTTGGTCAGTAGTGGGCTATCCTGAAATTGATCTTAGTTCCTTTACCAATTTATCATGCGTCGAAAGCAAATCGATAGCTGGACTAATTAGATTTAAAGACGATAAGCTTATACTGCCGTCATCCATACAAGCATTGTCTTCTGGTGCCGTTTGGCAGTATAGGGATAATTCTAATAAGGCGCAGTGGAAAATTTCCGAACTTATTTTTACTCCTGTAAATCAGGTTTCAGTACGAACAAGTGAAATTTTATTTTTATGCCCCGGCGCTGGATTTGCAGCAGAAGACAAACCATATACATTGAGTTCAATTACACTTAATGACAATGCCATAAATATACTCTCTTCATGTGCATTTGTACAGCCTTTAACTGACGGATTTGCCAGAGCTAAATACAGAGAAATACATTTAGAAACATTAAGTGGCATGCACGGGCTTAGTGGTCTTAAAATGCATGGAATTTTTGAAACTACAGATAATCAACATAGAATGACAGCATTGTCCGGCAACGTCTATACATTCAGTCATTATCCGTTGAGTGATTTGGAAGATCAAAACAGTCATGTATTCGATGATTATCTCGCATTGCTTCCGGATGAAAGCTTTGTAACAAGAGGACTTAATAACGCGATATATCTTTCAGCTTTAAGCGTCTGGGTTCCCGCTGCGTTATATGACGCATGGTGCGGGGCATGGCCCAATTATACGAGTGTCGTTTATCCATATGGCTACAGTCCTGAACCGCCAACGCCTGTAACGCCAAGAGAGACGACATTCCATTTCGCGGATGCTCCGGATGAAACTTATTTATTTGGATCTGGTTTTGGTAGACAAATATTAGCCTATAAAGGTTTTATTCTAAATGGTGTATGGCTTAAACTTCCAACGTCGGTTGAATTAGGTAGTGATATAAAGGACATAGGTGCTGAAACATTTTTAGGATGTTCCAGTTTATCATCAGTTACAATACCATCTTCAGTATCAGCCATTTCTTGGGATGCTTTCAAAAATTGTAATGAAAAACTTTATGATATGACAACTATTTCTGGTGTCAAACTTGTTGATGGCTGGGCAGTTGAAGCCGATTATGATAATTTGCCGAATGATCTTAATCTTATAGGATGTCGCGGAATAGCTGAATGTCTATTTGCAGAGACTAATATCATATCAGCAATTATTGGTAATACAACGACGCGAATCTCTGGTAGCGCATTTGCTGATTGCGGTTGTCTTACTACTGTAATGATTCCAAATTCTATAATCAGTATTCAAGATGGAGTATTTGATAATTGCCCAAATCTGTCCACTATTTATGTTTCAGCTGGTGATACGGCAAGAATTACAGCATTGCTCCGGGCATCGGGACTTGACACAACGAACATAACCTTCATTGAACAGTAATTAATGCAAAGTTACTCAATTGTAAATAACACAAGTAATGCAACCGCCAAATCAACAGCAAATGGTTTCACGACTTGTGAGCCTTATGACCAAGTCCCCTCAGACATTTCTGTACCGCAAGCGAAACGGGCAGATGCGAAGGGGACATGGTACGTTGCAGTACGATGTCATCAAAAACCATCTTGGGAATGGAATGAGAAAACGCCCCGAGACGTCCACCGCCTACTGGGACTTGGACAAGAACGAATGGAGAAGCTTCAGGAATCTTCATCTCAATTCTATTTTCGAATACTATCCCGTGTTCAGATACAGTACGAACGGGTATGGGATTGTAGATTATAATGGAAACATTCTCGCGCCGCTTGTGAAAACCACTACTTTGAGCATGCTGGGCCAGGGTTTTCTGTCAAAGTACATCGCGCAGAATGGCTATAGGAAAGTGCAGAGCAAGGTGTTTGAAATCAGTCGCAATCTACGCGAGCAAGAGGGGCAAAAAAAACTAGACGTCAAACCGACAATGTCGATAATGACGTCCTCTCAGATTCTGCGGCTTGTTCAAAGATTTAACGCCTAGTCATTTGGGTTGTCTACCTTTTCAATTTTCAACCGCCCACTTCTCATAGTGATGGCATAGTAGTCTCCGTCTATATCCATATCGGGTATGATTATCCTTTTTCTGCCTATTATTATCAATTGAGAAATTATCTTATCAATGTCTTCTGCCGTGTAAAGATGCGTTGTAATGGGAATGTCTTTGAGACGAGACGGCATTACCGTCTCTGGATTTTCATTTCCAGACCCCCTTACAAGAGCTTGACGATTTGATTTGTTTTTTGAACGTGAAATCATAAGCCAGCCAAAAGCCTATTATCTATTCTTATAGTTGCTTGTCCAAAGATAGAAGCAAAACGAATCGCCGCTTCGCTTATATACGTTAATTCTATCTTTTGTAATGACAACGATTTGCTGCTCGCCTTGCAAGACGGCGTTTTCTACCTCAGTGTCCGTGAAAATCGTAGACATTTTAGCATTGTAGTCATTATATATGTCTACGTTTCTGCCTGACCATCCAATATACATAACGCACGTCTTCCTTTTTACTGTCGCATTTAACGCCGCTTACGGTTGAAGCTGTTGAATAATCTGGCTCTGCGCTCCGCGTCCGACATGCTTTGAACGTCGTTTGAAACATTGTTTTGTTCATCGTCTTGATCGGCTTCATCATTGGAAACTGCTGTATTATTCGACTGCGAATTGTCTGAATTATCCGGTTTGAATTTATTGGCCGGATATTCATCGACGGATTCCGGCTTAACGTCGCCAGTAAAGAAGCGAATTTCATCAGCCAGTTCTTCGATGACCAGAAGCGCCTGCCCTACTGTAAAATCTAGATTTTCTTCAAGGATATGGTTTAAATATGTCTTGACGAATTTAGCCGTCGCTTCACTGAGTTTCTGGCGCAGTTCAATGTCTGTCAGGGAGTTTAATTGGGCGAATCTTTCAGCGTCGACTGTGACCGTGTTGGCTCTTGATAAAATCGTATTTTGGGGTAAAATCGTTCTCATAGTAAAAATATTTACAATTGAATTGTAGGTTTTTATTGATCATACTTTGGCGCTAAGAGATGTCATCTGCTCAACCCATTCAAGAACCGCGCTAATTGAAGTTTCACTTCCGCTGTGCTCGCCAATGTCATTATACTTGTCTATTAAATGTCTCGGTGCGAATTTTTTAGATAAATCTTTCACGCGTGTTGTTCCAAACAGATGGCCAATGGCGTCATTTAGGATTCTGTCATATCCAAGACCTTCCGCTTGTATATACAAAATATCCTGATTTTTATTCTTCAGCTGGAGCTTGAAAAGCCGGTCGAAAACTTTTTGAAGCGCCTCTTCAAACAATGGGAAATTAAGCTTTATGTCAGTTTCTTCGCCGAATTTCCATTTTTCAGAAGAATCGCATTCCCGCGGATTGACGATGAATAAATAATAGACGGCGTTATCTTTGTCGGTCGTCCGGATCCAGTCAAACGCCTCGAATACGGCTGAAACGGCCAGTGGCCAGAATTCGCGTTGAAGTCTAAGCACGCTGAGCCGTTTTCCATTATAAACGTAAAACCCGGTTTCGGGCTCGTGAATAAAGTCTTGAGAATGGTCCGCTATCCATTTCGCGAATACCGCGTCCGCTATGGACGTATAGTTCATTACATACGCGAATGGAATATAAGACAAGGCCATTTTCAAATACACCTTCTATTACTCTACTTGTTTTCGCCGTTTTCAGCGTTCGCCGTCCCGCCGTTCGCCTTGGCTATTTGCTCTTCCAGCCGGTGGACGGTCACGGTAGCGTTTGAGAGCAGGCGAAGACTTTCCATATATCCCATGACAAGCGCCGTGATTGAACATAGGCGCGGATCAATTTCCTTTTCCGGAAGCCCCATGCAAAGGTAAACGCGTTTAACCGCTTCAGCTTCGAAATTCTTCCATTGCTCAGGCGTGCATTCCTTGGCGATGCCCGTCTTCATAAAGCAGCTGTATACAAGCGCTCCGATTGAAACTGAAATATCGGCCTCTTGCGCCATCTGGTTTTCAGCTAGGACTTCTTCTGGAGTCTTTTCCTGTTCTTCTTTTGTATTTTCATTGTTCATTTTTTGTTCTTTCTTTTTTAGTTCACAGTTCTATCATATCCATCATAGCCGGGTCAATCTGGGCGAATGGATTTCCATAACTTTGTCGCTGGACAGCGCTCGCGTTTTCATCAATTGTCTTACTGACATTTTCATATATCATAGAAGACAACTCCGCCGGCATCTGATTGAAATCTATCAGCTTTTTATTCATTAGGAATCTTTTAGCCGCGTCCTGGTCTTCCAACAGCATTTGCTTCAACGCCGCCTTGTCACACGCGTACTTATAGCTTTTAATCGGTCCCAGCTTGTCTTTGACATGGGGAATATTATCGGTGACGTCGCCCATTAGAATCTTAGTGAGAAGAAAAGTCTTGGCGTCGACTGTCTCGCCTTTTTTCAGCATTTCTTCCATTTTCTTTTTGCCGAGAAGACTTTCGCGCACGATTCTGTTTCCGGAAAGATCCCATTGCTCGACGTTTTCAAGTTGCAGGAAATCATGGTCGCTGGAGAATAAAACCCGCTTTATGTAACCGCGTTCCTTCGTAGAGTTCATCAACGTGACCGCAATGACGTCGTCACCTTCCGCGCCGTTTATTTTAACGCGCGTTATTCCCATCATTTTTTCCAAATTCAGCTCGTCGAATAAGACGTCGCCGACATACGCCTTTACGCGGTATATGTCGTAGCTTTTCGGAATCGCGCGTCTTTGCGCCTTGTATTCTGGGAACATTTTCTTTCTGAAAGAATACTGCAGAGGCGCGTCTTCAGCGAGGACGATATGAATGGTCCCCGCCGCGTCTAATTCTTCCTGGTAGTTTGATTTTAAGATCTGGTCTATCATGCCGAAGCGGTTCATTACGCTTTTTTTCAAAATTTCCTTGAACGACGGATATAAAAGGAGATTCGGAAGATTTGACTGGTCCGTCTCGCTGGCCGGCTTTATGACAGCTGAAGCCTCAAAATGCGTGCTTTCATCATTCAGCCATTTATTCACCGCGCTGAACAGAGAATAATAAATGAGATATGAACTGTCGACGACAATCATGAACTTACTGTTTTCCATAATTTAATTTTATCATAATTTTAAATTAAAACCGCCAAGTCAATAAAGACAAGGCGGCTGGATATTGAAAGAATAGAAAGATCTATGCTAATTTGATGAAAAATTAGTGACAATGCTTCCATCATTAAAGTTCTTCATGTACGCAGAATTGGCAGTCTGCTTAATGAGATTCTTCAACGTGATGTTTGAAAGAATCCAAAACGAGCCGCCGTCCGCGACCTTGATGTCTTCGCCA
>AUXO012541197.1_pt1 | contig 11232 bp, 9 predicted proteins | sample 768731 | NCBI WGS metagenome assembly AUXO01 (sample SAMN02715735, study PRJNA202380) | gut metagenome | biome: sheep rumen | host: Ovis aries | place: New Zealand: Palmerston North | reverse complement strand
AGACCGGTTTTGAAAATTTTTAAATTGTTTTTATTTTTTTCTAAATTTAATTGAAAAATATTTTGTTTCCCGATTAAATCCTGCATATTTACAGGCGTAACAAAATTATTGGAATCTGAAATTAATTGTGAAACCAATTTGATTTTTTTATCTTTCAGACTAATATTCGCAAACAAAGGTAAACTTCCTTTTTGTTCAAAATATCCACCAAAATTTTCCCCTATATAAACTCCGACATCTTTAGTATTAATTCCTCCATCAGCAATAATTTCAGCCTCAGGATTTTTTAAATAATCCGTTATTTCTCCTGATAATTTTATAACTGAATGATTATTTAATCCTATCAAAGTAGGATTAATCTTAATAGAATCATTATCAATATCCAGAATTAAGTTTTGATCAAATACTTTTGTTTTATGAGTAGGTATTGAAAAATTAAAATCATTATTAACCAATCTTGCTCTAAGCATTCCATCATATGCCCCAAGACCAAAATGCATAAGCTTATTTGACAAAACCAGAAAATTGTTATATGAATGAAATTTCACATCTTTTAAATCAGCTTTTATCAAAGATGCCGCATTTCGAATTCTTCCCGAAATTTTTGACTTTAAAGTTAAAGTTCCAGAGTCCATAATGTAATTTTGCTTAATTTCTTTTGGAGCAAACGCATTATACAATTCTTTTAAAGAAACTTGATCAGCATTAACAGATAAATCAGCAACGGAATCTGAAGCAATTTCTCCTGATATCGTAACAGGACGTGAATTTACATATAAACCTGTATCAATAATATTGACAACATCGTTTTCAAATAAAATGCTCGAATTAAATTTATCAAATAACAAATTTTCAGTTGTATCTGACAACATTCCGTTTTTCAAAACAAACGCGCCGGAGGATTTTATTTTTTCAAAATCAGTTTCAAAATTCAACCCCGACATAAAATATCCGTCAGCTTTCATATTTGCAAGATCATTTTTAATATGAATTGTATCTAAATACGCTTTAGCAATTTTTAAAATGTCAGATAAATAAACTTTTGCACAATTTAAAGATAGAGAAAAATTATGCTTTTTCCCATATTTGTAATCTGTAAGAAGATTAATAAAATCAGATTCCGTAACATATAAATTAGAATCGATTTTTATTTCATCGCCCAAACCTTTTAATTCAAAATAAGATTTTGGCAATTCAAAACCGGATAAAGTGACAGTTGTATCCTCGATACTTAAATACCCGTTAATATAAGGAATTTTACTATTCTTAGATTCTCTTATTTTAATTTTTGAATTTATTTTGGATTTCAAATTGTAATCACGATAAACCTTAACCGGATTTATAAACGGAACGGAAAATACCGCTTCATCATCTAATTTTTCAGATTCTGAAGATTCAAATTTAGGAATAAATGAATCTATATCAACATTTGCAGTAATGTTGGTATCATTATCGCTTAATATCTTTAAATCGGTTTTGATATTTGCGGTTTTAAAATTATGAAAACCTAATTTTAATTTATCCCCCTCAAAACTTAATTTATGGGAATTTTTTAAATCGTTAATTTTAGCTTTGTAATTTATCAATTTTATATTTGGAATAGTTAAACCTATTTTTGAAATATCAAATTGATTTTCTTTTTCGGGATTTATATATTTTTCAGGGTTTTGGAGTTTATTTTTTCTCTTTTCATTGACTATATTTTCATATAATTTGACAACTTTATACTGCTGATCATTCTCAATTTCTAAATTTACGGAAGGATTATCAAGCTTTACCTCAGTAACAAAAACATGTAACCACAGCAAACTTGGCAAAAACACTTTTCCTTTGAGCTTATCGGCAGAAAATAATTCAGAATTATCCGGAAGAGTTGCTCTAATTTTTCCTGTTTTTATACCGGCTTCTAACAATGGAGTAGTAACAATTTTAAGTTCGTCGCAACTTAAATCTATATTAAAATTTTCTTTCACTAACGACTGAATTTGGGGAAAATATTTGCTTAAATCAACTACAGCAGGCAAAATAAACAGAAAGGCTAAATACGCTGACAATAGAATACCTGCTGTCACATATCCGATAATTTTAAAAAATTTTTTCATAACATCCTCTGATTTTATAATTTTTATTCTGTCAATATTATAGAATAAAAAATAAATTACTCAACAACAACACGCGCAGGAAAATTACTTTTTAAAAGATTATTTGCTGCCTGTTGTGCTTTATCTCTGGAGGTGTAAGATCCGACTTGTAAAGTATAATAACCTCCCATATTTTTAACAATAGGATTAAGCCCTAAACCTGCATCTTGCAAAATACTTTTTGCAACTTCCGCTTGTTTTTCGGCTGCATAATATCCGACTACAACTTTTGCATTAACAATCTGAGGGGCAGCATGCTCAACAGGAGTTACCGGAGTAACAACCGTTTTTTGTTCTTGAGTTTCAGATTTTTGCACCAATTTTTTTTGAACAATCGGCTTTTCAGCTTCTCTTATTTTCGGTTTTTCAAGAATAATTTCAGGTTCTTTAACAACCGGTTCATTAACAACATAACGGTTTGAATGACGAGGAATAACGACTTTCTCATCTAATTCCGGAGAAAACATTTCTCCGGAAGGTCCAAAAAATTTCCCTTCATCTTCCATTTGAATATGTTTTAATCTTTCGTCAATAACAGAAGACATGTTGCGTTCATCTTCGTATTGAGAAATTTCATCTGCTTCATCTCCAAAACCTAAATCAACATTTGGAGATAAAACTCTTGCCATGCCAAGCATTAATAAAACTCCGGCAAAAAACACAGATGAAAACACAACCAAATATTTATTCGGTCCTTTATGAACTTTTTTCTTGTAATCACTATATGAAAAGTGCGTTGTTTCAAATTTGTCAATGTCTTTAGTCATTAAACACCTCTGACCTTTGTAGTTGCTAAAATAATATCATCAATTTCTTCACTATATCTTTTCATAACGTTTTTGGCAAATTCTTTAACATTATCAATTCCCAATTCACTTTTTAAACCTGAAACAGGAATCGGTGCGCCTTCAGATAAAATATTTACGCCGGTATGAATTAACACGGAAGTTAATGATTTAGTTGCAATTGAAACAGAAAGTTTTTTATTTTCAAAAAACAAATCATCCCCGTTTCTTAAAATTTTATACCCCAAACTTTCCAATTCTTCTTTTATACAAGAAATCAATAATCTTTGACGAAATACCCCTTCCACCAAATCTATATTAAATTGTTCAGTTATAAAACTCAACATAAGTTTGCTATAAATCGGCTCATTATTAATTACATCTTCAATATCAACCATTTCGACTAGATTTACATCACATTCACCAATAAATGCAACGATACAATCACCCTGAATTTTATAGTTTTTATAAATCCAATGAGGCGCAAGCTGAGAACCTATATACTTTACCTCGTCGTCAATAAATAATGTTTTCAATATATCCCTCACTAATTTTTAAATAATTTTTCCGCTATATCATATGCTTTATTATAAACAAGAGCATTTTTTAATCTTACACAAGATTCACAAACTCCGCAATGACCCTCTGATTTATCATAACAACTCATTGTAAGTTCTAACGGTATTTGATTTTCAATTGCCAACTTTACTATATCATTTTTATTACAATTTATCAAGGGCGCACAAACACTGCAATGATTTAAAGTTGAAAATTCAAATTCGTTATTAATACATTCTATAAAATTTTTACTGTTATCAGAAAAAGTTTGAGCTTCTTCAACATTTGCACCAATCAAAATATAATCATAACCGAATGAATCCGCATAACATCCGGCAATATTTAAAAACAGACCGTTGCGATTGGGAACCCAAACGGACTTTGCGCTATTTTCAGGATCATTTAAACCTTTTGGAAGTTTTTCTTCAGTTACCAAAGAAGTTTGAGTAATATTTTTCAACCAATCAAGTTTTATTATTTCATGTCTGATGTTGTAATATTTACAGATATTTTTTGAAGAACTAATTTCTTTTAATACAGATTTTTGACCATAATCAAAGGTCAACGCCAACTCTATATTTAATTCTTCTTTTTTTAATCCTAAACTCACTAATGAATCAAGCCCGCCTGATAACAAAACTATAGATTTAGTCATATATTACTCCTCATACTCATCAATTATTTTTGATGCCTCTATTTTTAATGAATCTGAATATTTATCAGATGATAAAACTTCATCTAATATTTTTCTGTCAGACATATTATACAAAGCAATTAAAGCATTTTTTTTAACTTCTTCATCATCATCTTCCATCAATCTTTTTTTTATCAATTCGAATGCAGCAGGATTATTGCTATCCATAAGACCTTCTATAGCATTTATTCTCACCTGAGAACTGGAATCGGTTAACGATAATTTTAACGCACGAAAGACCTTTTCATTATTTGATATTCCCATTTTATTTAAAGCCTCAATAACACGTTCTTTTAAAAAAGAAAATTTATCTAACAATCCTTGCTTTGCCTCAAGAATACCAACAAGCGGATCAATTGCCCGAGAATCACCTAAAAGACCTAATGCCGTCGCTGCAGATTCTTTTACATAAACAGATTTTTCATTTTCATCTTTTACAACATCAATCAATGGGGCAACCGCAAACCTATCGCCAATTTTACCAAGAGCATCCGCGCAAGCAAGTCTTAATCTGTAATTTTCGTTTTTATTATTTAAGCAATACAATAAAGCCGAAACAGCAGAGGTATTTTTTAGATTAGCAATAGCTTTTGCGCACATTACCCTAACCGAAGTAAATTTATCTTTATCAAAATCATTAACAAATGCACCTGTTTTTAAAAGCAAAATATCAACCAAAACTTCCAAACTTGAAACATCACGATATCTGTCAATTTCCCTGATAAGATACATCATTTTTTCAGGATTATCGCAAAACCTTAACATATAATTGCAAATTTTTATAACATCATAATCCGGATATTTATATGATAAATCCCTGATTTTATCTTCAAATACCTCGACGGATATATTATCAAACAATCCGCACTCAACAGCTACAGATTTATAATCCGAATCATTCAAATTATCTGCCCTCTTACTATATAACAATATTACAAAATCACACGATTTGCAAATCTGAAGTTATTTGGATAAAACCATCAATGAAGTTTTTAAAATTTCCTCAGCTGAAGAATTATCTGATAATTTTAATACGGCTTTTGATATCGCATCCGAAATTTCATTTTTTTCATAACCAAGAGATAACAATACCATCTGAGCATCTTGAAGATTTTGAGAATCAATTTTGACACAAGAAGAAATATTTACACTTGATGCAGAACCTTCGTAAGCGCTGAATTTATCTTTTAATTCCAAAATAATTTTTTGCGCAAGTTTAGGACCGACACCCTTTGCCCTTGTTAATTCTTTATAATCACCGTCTAAAACAAAACCGACAAGATCAGAAACCTCAAATTCATCCAATAACGTCAACGCCATTTTTGAACCGACCCCTGACACTGAGGTTAAAATATTAAATATATCACGATCTTCTCGCTTTAAAAAACCGCATAAACTCATTTTATCTTCTCTGTGAATTAATACGGTAAAAAGTTTTATTTCACTCCCTACTTCAGGCAAAGCTGTAAAATCTCTGTCCATAACAGAACAACAATATCCGACCCCAAATGCTTCAACGGTAACAAAACACCCTGATTGAGAATTCTGTTTATAAGAAAATTTTCCTATTATATAATCATACATAAATCTTTATTTCTCCATACTTTTTTTAATATCTTCAATTTCATTATTAATTTCAGAATCAGTTAGCAATTTTTCTTTTATCAAATCATACGAATACATAACAGTAGTATGTTTTTTAGAGAAAAATTCTCCGATTGACTCATAACTCATATCAAGAATTTCTCTTGCAAGATAAATTGCAATATGTCTTGCATGACTGATTTTTTTCTGTCTGGCAGAACTTTTTAAATCCTTTATATCAATTTTAAAAAATTCTGCTGTTTTTTGCGCAATATCATTGATTGACATTTTTTTTATACAAATATCCAAATTCAACGCTTTTTTTGCAAGCTCAAGTGAAATTTCTTTTCCGCTGAATTCGCAATACGCGCTAACCTTATTAAATGCACCTTTCAATTCTCTTACATTATCATCAAAATTTGAAGCAACTAATTCAAAAACTTCATCCGGCGCAACAACACCAAGTTCTTGCGCATAAGCTTTAACAATTTCAAACCTTGTTTCATAATCGGGCGGAACAATATCAACAACAAGCCCCATCTCAAAACGTGTTCTTAGTCTTGTATCAAGTTTCGGAATATCACAAGGCTGTCTGTCTGATGCGATAACAATCTGTTTATTGTTTGTATACAAAGCCTCAAATGTTGAGAAAAATTCTTCCATTGTCCTTGTTTTTGATTCTATAAACTGAATATCATCCATTAATAAAACATCTATATTTTCAAATTTTTGATGGAATTTACGCATTAAACTGTTGTTAACCCCGCCTCTTTTGCCGGAATTTGCATCGTTATACTGAAAACATTTAACCCATTCATTAAAATAATCTTCCATACGAATATAGCGTACTTTCAGCTTGGTATTAAATAAGATATAATGCCCGATTGCTTGCAAAAGGTGCGTTTTACCCAATCCGGATGCTCCGTATATAAATAAAGGATTAAACTTTTTTGCAGGATTATTTGCAACAGAAAAAGCTGCATTGTAAGCAAATTTTGAATTTTCACCCACAACAAAATTATCAAATTTTAAATTTAAATTCAAATTAGCGCTTGATTGCATTTGCGCCATAGTTAATTTTGTATTTTCTTCTTTTCTTTGTTCTTCGGTTTGACCTGCAACAGTTTTAGACAATTCTTTTTTACGAGCTTTAATATATTTTTCCGCCAAATCAGGATCATAAGACAAAGAAAAAGAACATTCCTGCCCCAAAACAGATTTTATAACCGATTTTATTTTATCAGACCAGCCTTTTTTCAAAATATCAACAGACAACTGCTGAGGAGAAAGTAAAACCAGTACGGAATTTTCAAAATCAACAGCCTCCAAAGGGTTTACCCAAGTATTAAAAACATGCTCAGGCAAATTATATTCAAGCTCGTCTTTAACCTTGTTCCACAGCTGTTTAACTTCCGAAATATCCATAAAAAAATTTTATAACAAAATATATTTTTGTAAAAGATAAGATTTATTAAGATTCTAAAAAAATATTATTTTTACGCACATCTAATCTTTACTAAAAATCCAAAAACCTTTTTTATTTTTCTTTACAGTAACCGATTTTTTATTATCACTTTGCTGTTTTTGAGTTTGCTGAGATAATTTTTGACTTTGTTGAACTTTCTTTTGAGAAACTGATTTTTTTGTTTTTGAAGATGCAATTGTTGATTGAGGTTTTATTTGTTTAAACGCACCGGCTGTAAGCGTTGATGTGTAAACTGGTGTTGTATGAGCATAATCAAATAAGATAACACCGTCCGCGCACATTTTTCTGGTTTCATATATCTGACGAATTAAATCTTCACTTTTGCCGCCCATAAAAGTAACAAATAAGCCTGCATAGAGTTTTGTTTTATTTGTTTTCACCCTCATAACATCATCCATCATTGAAGAAAGCATTTTTGAGTCATACGTTAAAAACAACGGAGTAAATCCATCTACATATTCTCTATAAGACCAAGATCTCCAATCCTGCTGTTTATACGATAAAGCAGAAGAAATATCCGGAAAAATAACCGCACTCAAATATACGTTATAGTCTTTGCATAATTCAGAAACACTTTTAACAAAATTTGAAACTTTATCTCGCCTATACTGATTCCAATCATACCACAACGCATCAGACACCGTTAATTCAACCGGATCCACACCATATATTAATTTAAATTCATTTCTTGCATATTCACTAAACCCCCAAGCATTCATATCGCTCCCCGGAGCAGAATTAGGATATCTTATATAATCCAAATTTATACCGTCAGGCTTATAGGTTGTAATAATTTCAGATAAAAGTTCCAACAAAAAAGAATGAACCTCGAGATTTGCCGGATCTAAAAAATATCCGTTGTGTTCAGAAATTGACTGAGTAGGACCGACACTTGTATAGAATTTTTTTGTTTTATTTCCCCAATCAGGGCGCTGCGCCAAGATACTCGAAGGATTTGACATCGGAGATTCGTTTCCGACATAGAAAGATTGAAACCAAATATTTACCTTAATTCCTCGCTTATGCGCTTCACTTATCCAAACCTCCAAAGGATCAAAACCCGTAAATGTTTGATTTTGAACAGTAAAACCGTATTTATTCATTGTTTTACTAGGAAAAATAGTTTTCCCGTGATAATATGTTTCTAAAAAAATACTGTTAAAACCGGTTTCACTTATTTTATCCAAGGTAGAAATAATTTGAGAAGGATTAGTTTCTGTCGGTCTTATCCAAACCCCTTTTAGTTCTCTTTCAACAAACGGTAAGGCTGTTTTTATGGCCATATTCGCTTCATTAATTGCCTCTTGAGTGTATTGTTTAACCATCTGAGCATTGCCCTTTTCATTAGATGCTAGAGTTAAATAATTCTGCGCAATCTGAATATGATTTTGAGGGATCACTGAACTATAATTTGCCAAAGTATTTTTGTAATAGCCTATCATAGATAAAGCTTCATTAATTTTTTGCTGTGCCTCAAATATATAACTATCTGATGTTGTATAAACATAAAGGGTTTTATTCATAATATCAATGTAAACCTTTGATCCGACATTGATATTATCAGTAATCCAGTTTTTTGCTCTGCCATGACCGCTTATTACAACCCCGTCTGACGGGATAGTTGAATCTGCACCACTTAAATACGTAACAGTATTACCTTGAACTACAGCTTCTGTTCCAAACTCATTAGTGCCGGTATGGATTCCGAAATTAGGAGTATAAATTACTAATTTATTCGCACCTCGTCCTCCCGGAAAAGAATTTGAAGATAAAAGCGGGTCAAGAGTATCAAAATTAATTGAATTTTCAGAAAAAACCACTTCTGAAGGAGAAAATTCAACTTTGGCAAACGGAGGAATCTGTCGCGCTTCAACAACTTCTTGAGCCCCATCTAAAGAATCAAACGAACTCATATCAACCTCTTGTGCTACAACAGTTGTTATTGAAAATATTAATGCTGTTAAAACTAAACCGACATATGCTGCCGAACTTTTAAAACACATCTTCTCTTCCTTTTACAGATAGTTTTTTACTTCATAGACAAAGCGTTTTTGGAAAATTCTCCGGCCTTTTTATCATCACCGAACTTTTCATAAATATTTGACATATTAATGCTCAATTGAGAATTTTTATACCCTTTATAAAAAGCTGTTTTGTAATAAAACAAGGCCTTTAAATACTTATGTCTGGAATAATAAAAGTTTCCTAACCTAAAATTTAATTCAGGATTATTCTTATCTATCCCAAGAGCCTTATAAAAATATTCTTTCGCCTCTGTGTCTTTTTTTTGCTCATCACAAACAACTCCCAGTCGAATTATAGAATAAATATCTCCGGGATTATGATCTAAAGCTAAATTATATCTGTCATAAGCATTTTTTAATAAACGTTCTTTTACCGAACTATCAACAGAAAGTTCTTGCGCCTTTTTCAAATAACTATCGGCAGATCTTAAAACTAAAGTATTGTCATAATCCGCACCATAAGAAAACGCCGGCACAAAACATGAGCCAATCAATACATAAATAATTGATATTAAAAATTTATTACAGGTCAGTAACTGACGGAGTTGCTTTTGTGTCATGGTGATAAAATGAATAATCTTCCGCTGCAGGATCAAAATATGCCCAAAATCTTTTACAAAATTTAACAAACTTGTTGCCTTTATTTCGATATCTAAGTTCGTCATCCAAATAAAATTCTTCCCCAACAGAACGATTTTTACTTACCTGAACGATATCAGAAGTTACTCCTGAATATCCCCAGTTTTTCATGTATTCAGAAGAAGTAGTCTCTTCAACTGATACAACAGCATTTGCGCCAACCTGCGCAAATACGATTAACAATGCGACTAATAACAATTTATTTTTCATATCTACCTCTTTTATATCATTATAAAAGATTTTATGCAACTTGCAATTATTTTGCTATTTGTTTACAAAAAAATACATTTTTCAGAGGACATATATTTTTCTAATAAAATTTTTAATTTGTAACAATAGTCAAAACATAATTTTCATTAAAATATTTGTTTGCAACGCGCATAATATCAGCACTTGTAACAGAGTTTATTAAAGATTCATATTCATCTTTAAATTCATACCCCCTGCCGGAGGATTCATACCAACTTAAAACAGAGGCTTTTTCAAGATTAGTTTCCAATCCGATAATATAGTGGCCTAAAAGTTTATCCTTTGCTTCTTTTAATTCTTTATCAGAAACATATTCAGTTTTAAGTTTATTAATTTCATTAAATAAACCCTGTTTGGATCTTTCTAATGTAGAAGGATTTGTTCCGATATACATTAACAAGTTACCCCTTAAAACATTTGCTGAAAACGAACTTCCCAATTGATACGCAAGACCTTCTTTTTCTCTTAAATCCTTAAACATTCTTGAACTCATGCCTGTTCCTAACAACGAATCAATAACTTCTAACGAGGCATAGTCTTTTTTATCGAGAACTCCGCAAGTCTGCCAACCTAAAATTATCCACGCAGTTTGGGTCGACGGCATTTTTTCAAGTTCATTTACAGATTTTGTTATAGGGTAAATCTTTGATGAATAGTCTTGATAATCAAATTTTACAGAATTTTGTTTTTGTTTAAAAATTTCATTCAAATCATTAACTGTTTTATCTAAATCAACATTTCCGTTTATAGATATAACCATATTTTGAGGATCAAAGATTTTATTATAATAGTTTAAGATATCATTTCTTGAGATTTTTGAAACAGTTTTTTCCAATTTTAAACCTGAAATAGAATAATTGCTATCAGGATAAATTAAATCTCTGTACTTTTCAAGAGCACGAGTAAGTGCAGAATCTTTTGAAGCCTTTATTTCATTCAATTTGTTTGATTTTATCTTATTAATTTCAGATTCATCTAAAATCGCATTATTTACAACTTCATTCAGCAGCTCCAGTGTTTTTTCATATTGATCCTTGGTTGTTAGAACAGATATTACAAAACCGTCAGGAGT
>AUXO015988621.1_pt1 | contig 11233 bp, 12 predicted proteins | sample 768731 | NCBI WGS metagenome assembly AUXO01 (sample SAMN02715735, study PRJNA202380) | gut metagenome | biome: sheep rumen | host: Ovis aries | place: New Zealand: Palmerston North | reverse complement strand
TATGAGAATAAGTTGCCGTTGGCAGCCTATGAAAAGAAATATGCGGAGGTAAAAAATGACAAACGAAACACTAGCAGTTAAATACAGACCAAAGAAATGGAAAGATGTCGTTGGACAGGATGTGACGACTATCATTCTCAGTAAAGAAATTGAAAATAAGTCTTTCAAATCGGCTTATCTTTTTGTCGGTCCTGCTGGGTGTGGTAAGACTTCCGTGGCAAGACTTTTTGCCAATGAAATCAATGAGGGTTTTGGCAGTCCAATTGAAATCGATGCCGCAAGTCATAACAGTGTTGATGATGTTCGTCGTCTCATCGATGAGGCTTCGATTCAATCGGTAAACAGTGAATATCGAGTCTATATTCTCGATGAGGTTCATGCTTTTAGTAATCAGGCTTGGCAGGCAATGCTTAAAATTCTTGAAGAACCACCAAAGAAAACAATTTTTATTTTCTGTACAACTGACCCACAGAAAATTCCAAATACAATATTGTCAAGAGTTCAACGATTTGATTTCAAACGAATTAAAACAGAAAAGATTGTTGAAAGACTTGAATATGTTCTCAATTCTGAAGGTATTAAAAACTATGACAAGGAAGCAGTTGAACTAATTGCTAAATTTGCTCTCGGTGGAATGAGAGATTCTTTAACTTATCTCGATAAGGCTCTTTCATTCAATGATAATCTCACCGTTGCCAATGTAATGGATGCTCTTGGTTATATTTCCTACGATGACCTTTTCAAGTTGACGAAACATCTTCTCAACGGAGACAGAAAAAATATCATCGAAGACATCGATTCCATCTACATGAGTGGTAAGGATATGCAACAGTTCATTTCTCAGTATCTGCAGTTTATTCTTGATGTCAATACCTATAAACTAACACTTGACCAGAAATTCTCTGCTTTACCTGAAAGTTATCTGAACGATGCTCGTGGAATCAAAGAAGACCTGATTACTCTGATGGATTTACTTGTAAAAATAAATTCCGATATCAAATATGAGAGTAATCCACGTTATATGATTCTTGCAAATCTATTGCTATTTGGAGAAAAGAAATGATAGGACAAAAGAATCTGATAGAAAAAATCGATACGCTTATTGACAACGGTCGATTTCCAAATAATGTCATTATCTGTGGAAAACAGAATTCCTGTCAGGAAGATATTGCTCGTTATATTGTAGAAAAACTTTCTGCAGAAAGTGTTCGACTCGATGATGCCAAGATGGATACGATACGAAGTATGATTTCCGAAGTAAATTCCGTATCCAATGTTGCCTATATCATTCCTAATCTGGATGAGGCACAGTTTCGAGTAAAATATACTCTGTTGAAAACATTGGAAGAAAGACCTTCGAATACATATTTTATAATTACCTGTTCCAATATTGGTAATCTCTATGAACCGATACGAAGTCGTTGTCAGATATTATATCTTGATAACTACAGTTCCGAGGATATCAAAGAATATATTGAAATTAAATGTCCTGGATTATCGAAAGAAGATAAGAAAATTCTCATCAGTTCCTGCGATACACTTTATGAGGTTGATAGATTTGTTGAATATGGAGTATCAGAATTCAGCAGTTTTGTAGATAAAGTCATCGATAAATTTCAAACCGTAATTCCTGCCAATGGGTTGAAGATAAGTGAAAAAATTGCAAAGAAAAAATCTGATAAGGGTTACGATTTAATTCTCTTCTTCAAGATGATAGTCTATAATCTGCTAAAAAGAGAATTGAATGACTTGACACTGAAGGAAATTGCTGTTACGACAAAATATCTTTCTGAACTTTCCTATGCCAGTGTCAATCGACAGATGATTTATGATATGTGGTATTTCGATATGTTAGAGGTAACAAAAGCATGAAGACAAATAATCCAAATCTTGAAAAATTAAATCAGACCATTAAATCGAATTCTTTGGAGCATGTCTATGTTTTTTCTGGTCCAGAAATTGCCATCCGAGATATCTATATCAAAGAAATCGGAAATCGACTTGGTCTGCCAATCGAATATACAGATTCCATCGATAAGATTAAGAATCGTCTATTTACGAAGTCATTCCTTTCACAGACATCACTCTATATTATTATCGATGATGTAGATTTGCTTACCGATGAAAAAGAATTTAAACGATTGAAAACCATTAACGACAGTTATGTAATTCTACTCTATAATTCGACCATCGATAAAAGGTCAAAGTTCTATAAAGAATTTTCTGATGTGACAGTTGAATTCAATTATATGGAAAGTGAGGACCTTCTTCGTTATATCAAGAAGGATTACAATCTTCTGACAGAAGATTACTGTAAAAATCTGATAGCTAAATGTAATAATAATTATGCTCGAATTCTCAATGAACTTGAAAAGATAAATACTTATAATGATGTTGTCTATAATGGTGTTGGATTCAAAATAAATAACAGTTATGTTGATTTGATGGATTATATCTACGATGAACCGAAGGATGCCATCTTTAATATGATTTCTCAGGTTCTATTGAAAAATAAAAAAGAGGCTTTCCGACTTCTCGAACAATGTGAAGGTATCGGAGAATCGAACATAAATATTCTGTTTAATCTCTATGAAAATTTCCGTAAACTGTTTCAGATTCAGAATACCGTTGAAAAGAGGAACACGACCAAAGTCGATGTTATCAATAAAACGACTGGGATTCGAGAACAGATAATCGAAATCTATCTCAATAAATATCGAGTAAATGGAAATTGGAAATATACAGAAAAACAACTGAAAGATATCATGGAAATCATCAAAGAAGTCGACACATCAATAAAAAAAGGACTAATTGATGAAGAAATTTCTGTTCGATATACGCTAAATAAGATATTCTCTATTTAGTCATATTTAAATAGGTAGGGATATATTCACAAAAAGTATGATTTTTGGTATAATAAATATGGAAAAAGTTTATTTTGGAGGTAAAAGTTTGTGAAGAAAATTATTGCATTATCAATGATGCTTTTTATGTTAGTCGGTTGTACAACTCAACCAGTTATAGATAATACGACTCCCGAGGATACTACAAATCAAACGGATACACCAACCGAAGATGATGTCGATTGGACGGTGGAAAATATTGATAAGATATTCCTCAACTACGAATCCTATGCAGAATATCCAAAAGGAAAAATCGTAGTCATTGCAGGAAAGAATAACAATCAGGAAGAATTGAATGATTATCTTTTCGATGAATTACATGTCGGATATACTCCAACATTCATAATTTTTAACGATGAGGGAAAAATAAAATATTTCAGTGATGGTGAACTTGACCTTGAACGATTTAACAAAATTGTCAAGGATATCGAAGGTGAAAATTTGGTCTGTTTTGAAATTGTTTCAACAACATGCACCCATTGTAAAAATCAAATTGAAAAATATATGCCTGCCATTGTCGAAAACAATCAGGATATTGCCTTTATCGAATATTTCATCATCGATACGAAGGAGGATATTGAAAAATTCTATACAGGAAGTACTGCCAGTGAGTAAGGAAATATAAAAATTGAAAGTTAGTAATACTTGTAAGATTTGCAGGAAGAAATCTCTATGAAATTAAATTAGGAGGGTAATCACATTAATGAAAAATGATAAGACATTATATACTGAAGAGTGCAGGAAGAAATCTCTATGAAATTAAATTAGGAGGGTAATCACATTAATGAAAAATGATAAGACATTATATACTGAAGAAAGTATAAAACATTTAGCACCAAGAGAATTCATCAGAGCAAAATCAGGAATCTATCTTGGAGACAATTCCTACAACAGTCAGTTAATCAAAGAAATATTTGCCAATAGTTTTGATGAACATACTATTGGACACGGTGATGTAATAAATATTAGCGTTGATACAAAAAAGAATAAATATGTTGTCGAAGATAACGGTCAGGGATTTCCAATTAATGTCATAAAGGGAAAAGATAAGAAAACAATTCTACAGCAGGCATTCGATACTCTGAACACTTCGGGTAAATTTACCGATGATGGTGTCTATTCAGGTTCATCGTTAGGTAATTTCGGTATTGGAACAAAACTGACAAATTTTTTATCTACAAAACTTGAAGTAATTTCCTATAACAGTAAGGGTGAATTTGAACACCTGACTTTTAAAGATGGTATTTTTGAAAGTCGAGAAGTTGGAAAAGACCCTAAACATCAATCAGGAACTAGAGTAGAATGGTATCCTGATAAACAGTTCTTTCAGAAAAATGAACCTGAAGTTGCACAACTAAAAGATTATTTTGAAGAAGTTGCTGCTTTAAGTGGAAAAGTAACAATTAATTTTAAATATAATGATAGAGAATTTTCATTCAGTGAGCCAGGAGGAATTACTAAACTTCTTGAAAATAGAGTCGGGGATAAAAAACTTTTAAATGATACCTTCTCCATGAGAAAAGAAGTTGATGGTGAATTATTCGATATTGCACTGACATTTACAACTGATTATTCTGCAAATATTTCTGCATATATAAACTATGGTGCTACAGAAAGTGGTGTTCATATTACAGCATTTAAACAGGCTTTTGCAAAAGCACTGAATAATTATGCAAAAGATAAAGGTCTTGTAAAAGAAAAAGAGGGGACTCTTTCTTTTGAAGAACTTTCCGAAGGTCTTGCTGTTATTTTCAATTTGAAAGCAAAGGGTGTTAAATATGATGCTCAGGTTAAAACCAGAGTTGTTGATATTGACCGTAAACTTTTGACTCAGGTTATGTCTGGTGACTTTGCTGCATGGTTAATCAATAATGGCAAAGATGCTGAAACTATTGTTGAAAGAGCTGCCAATGCAAGAAGAGCAAGAAAGGCTGCTCAGGATGCTCGTGAAAAAATCAGAAATGCTGATTCTGGTAAAGTAAAGAAAAAATTCATCGATTTACCTAGTAAGTTAGTAGATGCATGGTCTAAAGATAGAAGTAAATGTGAAATTTATATAACTGAAGGTGACTCGGCAGCAAATGGTCTTATCGCAAGACGTGATGGTGAGACACAGGCAATTTTCCCTATTCGTGGTAAAATTCTTTCTTGTAGAAAAGCAACAAGAGCAAAAATTTATGGTAATCAGGAAATTGCCAATATCGTAAAAGCTCTTGGTCTTTCCATTGAAGAAAAGACAGGTAAACTTATCTATGACCAGAAAAAGTTAAGATATGATAAAATTATCTTTGCTACCGATGCCGATGATGATGGTATGGATATCAGATTGTTATTACTGACAATGTTCTGGGAACTGTGTCCTGAACTGATTTATAATAAACATATCTATGTTGCTATTCCACCTCTTTATCGTGTTACTACAAAACAGAATAAATACATTTTCTTAACTGGTGATAAGGATTTGGAAGAATATCGTAAGAAACATAAAAATGAATCCTTCCTTGTGAATAGAAATAAGGGTTTAGGTGAACAAGACCCTGATGAAGTTGCTGAATGTTTGCTACATCCTGATACAAGAAATATTCAACCTATTATTGGTTCAGAAGACCGTTTTGATGAAATTGATAAAATGCTTGAAATGGCTAAAGGTCCAGGAGTAGAAGATAGACGAGCATATCTGCTCGATTATTATGATAAACTGGATAGGGGTGAGATTGAGGAGGCAAGTTTCTAATATGACAATTGATATTACAAAAGAAATACATAATGACTTTATTATTTATGCAGAGGCAGTAAATAATGACCGTGCTTTCCCATCTGCACTTGATGGATTAAAACCTGTTCAAAGAGCATGTCTATGGGAAATGTATCATAAAGGATATTTTTCAAATAAACCACATGTAAAATCTGCAAAGATTGTCGGTGGTGTCATCGGTTCATGGCATCCGCACGGCGATTCAGCAGCCTATGGTGCAATGGTTGGTCTTTCACAACCATGGGTTAGAAATATTCCAGAGGTTGATTTCCACGGAGCAAACGGTTCACTTCAAGGTGGTCCCGATGCTGCAAGTTCAAGATATACAGAGGCTCGTTTGTCGAAAGCAAGTGAACAAGGATTCTTTAAAACTATTAAACAGAATACTGTTGATTTCATCCCGAACTTTTCGGAAGATGAAGAGTGGCCAAAGGTTTTCCCTGCGATTTTCCCAAGACTGTTTGTAAACGGTTCTACTGGTATCGGATATACGATTGCCAACGATTGGCCTCTCGGTAATCTTGGTGAATATACGGAAAAAGTTAAACAATATATCAAATCAAAGAAAATTGATTTTAAGAATATCTATCCAGATTATCCTACTGGTGGTATCATCATCAATAAGAAAGATATCGAAGAAATTTATAAGACTGGTAGAGGTTCGATAATTATCCGAGCAAAAACAGAAATCAAAGATAAATCAATTTTCATTACAGAACTTCCTTATCAGGTCTATGCAGAGGCAGTTATTTCTAAAATTAAAGAACTTGTCAATGCTGGAACGATTGAAGGTATCGATGATATTTTCAATAAATCAGGTAAAGAAGGTTTGAATATTGAAATTGTATGTAATAAGAATGTTGACCCAAATGTTGTTCTGAATAAATTGTTCAGACTTACAGAGTTACAGAGTTCATATACAGTAAATCAGATGGCTATCGTTGATAAGGTTCCAGTTCTTTTAAATCTGCAGGATTATATCAAAGTTTATTATGACCACAATATTCAGTGTATTCAAAGAGAATATCAGTTTGAACTCGATAAGGCTATTGCTCGTAAAGAAATCGTCGATGGTCTGTTGAAGGCATTGGTTGATATTGATGACATCATTGCATGTATCAAAAAATCGAAAGATTCCGATGATGCCAAAGTAAATCTTCAGAAGAAATTTGGATTTACAGAAAATCAGGCTGCAGCCATCGTTGCCATGAGATTGGGAAGATTGGCACATCTGGAAGCAATTGAACTCGATAAAGAAAATAAAGAATTGCAAAAAACCATCGATGATTGTAAAGATGTTCTGTCAAGTACTAAGAAACAGGAAAAAATTCTCATTACAAGACTAGAAGATTTTACAAAAGAATTCGGATGGGAAAGAAGAACTCAACTAGATGATATCGATATCGTTGCAGAAAAGAAAGCTGTTACGAAAGATGTTGTTAAGACGAAGAAAGAATTCATGATGATTCTGACAACTTCCAATACAATCAAGAGAGTTCTTACAACAAATTATAAACATATCAGTAGTGGTATTGAAAAGGAATTGATGTCAGCCAAGGTTCAGACTGGTGGTAAGGTAAATCTCATTTCCAACAAGGGTAATCACTATAAACTTGGTATCAACAAGGTTAAGGTTGGTTTGAGTAATTCCACAGGTGAGTCTTTGAAGACAATGCTTAAATTACCTGATGATGAGATTATCATTGGTCTCTATAACAAGGAAACTGCAACTCAGCCATATCTCATTTTTGTAACGAAGAATGGTTTGGCAAAGAAAATTAAGACAGATACTGTTCTTAAGATTGGTAAGACTGCAGCAACGAAGATTATGAAACTCGATGACGATGATACAATCATCTATTGCAGTATAATCAAGGAAAAAGATTCCATCAATGTTGTTACGAATAAAAAGACATATACTCTTGATACTTCGAAGATGAAGGATAAGGGTAGAGGTGCTGGTGGTAACCGTGCAGTTAAACTCAAGAAGGAAGAAGAAATTACATCAGTAGAATAAAATTCCTATTTAGTTTTTGAAAAAACTATGTTATAATTAGAAAGGAGGGTATCTTGCTCTGATACCCTCGAACTTTCTCAAAGGAGGAATAAACATGACTGAGATTATTGTTTTATGTGTTCTGGGATTGATTGCTGTAATCTTTGTCCTCTATGGACTTTGTGTTGCATCAGGACGAAGAAGTCGTGCCGAAGAAGAGGCAGAAATTAATGGAATGATAAAGGAGAAGAACAATGGGAAGAAAACTAGCTAGTATACAATTAATTTCAGATATTCGAGAACATCCGAATGCAGACCGTCTTTTGATTGCTCGTGTTTTAGGATGGGACGTAATAATTTCAAAAGAGGATAATTATCAGATTGGACAAAAAATTGTTTATTTTGAAATCGATTCATGTCTTCCTGTTGTTCCAGACTATGAGTTTCTGAGAAAGTCTTCTTATCGAAATAGTCCAATTCTTGGAGAAGTTTTCAGATTGAAACCAATTAAACTTCGTGGAGTTATTTCCTGTGGTCTAATTCTTCCAATAGAACTCTGTTTCAAAGACTGTATGCCAATGAACGGTGTCGATGGTTTTGAAGTTGGAGAAGATGTAACTGAACTTCTCAATGTAAAAAAATGGGAAGAACCTGAAATTGCAACATCTGGTGATTCTTCTGGAAAAAGACCTGTATGGATTGAAAAGAGTGATGAAACGAGAATTCAATCGGAAACAGGATTGCTAGAAGAATTCCGAAATCTAGATTATTATATAACAACAAAATATGATGGTAGTTCTCACTACATTGCAGTCGATGAAAATAATCAGTTTCATTTTGGTTCACATAATTTGGAACTTAAGCCTATTGATAAAAAAGGTTCATTCTATGATTTTATTGTAGAAAATAGATTGGAAACTAAATTAAAAGATATTCGAATGTTTTTCAACTGTAAGACCATCTATGTCATTGGTGAATGGTGTGGACCTGGAATTCAGAAAAATAATTTAAAGATTACGAAACCGCAATGGTTTCCATTTACAGTAAATATCGATGGAAAACGCTGTGACCTTTATATGACACAGGAAATCTGTCGAAGACTTGATATTTCTATGGTAGCAGTAGAAGAAATTGATTTTGACCTTCCAAGTAAGTATCCAACTATTGAAGCACTTTTGGAAAGAGCAAAAAAGAATCTCTGCTGTGTCTATCCTGAAAAAGCTGAGGGTATTGTAATAAGACCAGTTAATCCTATATACAGTAAAATATTACATAAAGATTTAAGTATGAAGGTTATTAACAATGAATATATCCTCAACGAATGATTATGTGTTTAAAGGAGAAAACTATATGACAAATTATAACAATTCTACTTGGGGAAGAAATACAAGTGATAGTACTTCAAGAGAATTTGAAGACTTTATTGAAAGATTAATGATTGTCTGGGATGATAATCCTAAAGTTGATAAGTCTAAAGGTATGGGGCCAATTATAAAAAATGTTATATTGGATATTGAATCCAGAACAAATCTTATAAGTTCAAAATACATGACTGAACTTGATTCCTATCAGAAAATGGAAAAATTCATTGAAGATATTGATGAAAAGGTTCGTCGAGGAGAAGATTGTTACGGTGCCACATATCATATGTTGCGTAAAAACGATTTTGGGTATAATGTTGCTTATGATATTATAACACCAAAACCAGATTCTTTGGAACCTATTCGTCCAAATTACAATATGCAAGTATTACCGTTTGATAAAGTTATCTGTTTCAATGGTGGTAAAGCAGTAGTTAGAAATTATAAAGGATTTTAAAAAATGGCAAAAAAAGGTACAAATGACCAAGGTCACATCATCGAAGCAATTCAAAAAGGTGACTATAAGTATGTATGGGAAAGAGTTAAATATATAGGTATCGACAAGGAAAATAATATGAATCTGCGATATCTTATTTTTAAACGTGCCTTCAATGACTTCGATACAGATAAAAATAATAATTTTATTCAGTTTTATCGTAATTATTTGAAATATTTTAAATTCAATAATACGAGGGCTACTTTATTTACAACCAAATATCAGACAATTATTAAATTAAACAAAGAAAAAATATCTCCTACAGGAACAAATAAAAGAATTAATAATCTAAGCAAGTGGGAGGCTTAGAAAAACTATTTACTTTTTCTGGACATTTTGTTATAATTAAAGTGTGGATATACTATAATATAGTATAGGTCATATTTAATTATATATAAGGGAGAAAGTATGAAGATTAAGGATATATTAAATAAAAAATTGAAAGGTTTCATGGGAAGAACTCATGCTTTATTGAGTTTAGCTATTCTCTGTGCCTTTATGTTAATACCAGTAGAGTTTTTTGAACTTACATTTTGGAAATTGAAGGAAAATTGGTTACTTGCAATCGTTGGTGTCGTTGTATTCTGCGGTGGAGCATTATTCCCTGACCTTGACGCCGATAATTCCAGTGCAGGTGCTACACTTGGTCCTCTTGGTAGTCTTTTTACGACTTTCATGAAATCCACAAGTGCTATCGTTTGGAATCTCTATCATTTCAAAAAGGATAAGAAACCTAACTCACAACACCGTTTCCTATGGCATGCTCCGATAATCTGGGTTGGACTTGGTCTTGCTTTCTATTTCGGACTGAATGGTGGAGAATATAATATTTTTACAAACCTTATGAACAGTTTCAAAACTGATTCTTTCTTATACTTTTTAAGAACAAATGCTATTTTGTTCCTATTTATAATCCTTATGTTCATGGCAGTACTTGTCGGTTCAAGTATGATTATAAACAACCTGTTGAAGATTAGAATCAGTTATCTGAAATATATACTTCCTACTCTCGTTCTCGTATTCATATTTACTACAAGTTATACGAACCTTCGAGTATTAGGTGTATGTTTTGCAACTGGTGCTGTATTACATTGTATCGAAGATGCTTTCTGTGATACAGGTGTTCCAAGTTTGATTTTCCCAATACCTCAATTCTGGAGAGGTCGTGTCTGGGGAAGAATTAGATTATTACCTATAACTGTAACAACAGGTTCACTTATCAATACTATCATTGATTTTATGGCTACGGGACTTATCATCGTATTAATGATATTTATTTTTCATAAATAGAAAGAGGTAAATTATGTATACTATTGGTGATGAAGTTAGATTTAACACAAAGACTGGAAGTTATCGTGGAAAAATCAGTCGTATTCGTTTTAATTTTCTCGTTGTTTTTAAAAGACGAGAACCTCTTTATATTGTAAGAGTACCTCTCGATGATGGTTTTGTCGAATACAAGGTAAAAGAAAAAGATATTATTGCGAAATTATAATACCTCTCTTGTAATAAAGGAGAAATAAGAATGAATTACTGTGAAATGATGTGTAATATGACAGGTTATCGTATGCAGACAACTTTCTGGGATGATTTTACAATAGCAGATAAATTTGGAGAGTCTGGAATTTACGATACCTATAAGAGAGCATTCAATGAATGGAAATCTGAATATAAGTATTTAACAGAACTTGTCATGGTATTGAATTGGAAGTGTTGGGAACA
>AUXO012871653.1_pt1 | contig 11233 bp, 29 predicted proteins | sample 768731 | NCBI WGS metagenome assembly AUXO01 (sample SAMN02715735, study PRJNA202380) | gut metagenome | biome: sheep rumen | host: Ovis aries | place: New Zealand: Palmerston North | reverse complement strand
ACATGATTAATATATTATATATATTAATTAATATATATATAGGAATATAGAGAAAAAAAGGCTTTTTTACGTGTTTTAAGGGCTTTTATATACATATATTGTATATTTATATTACTTTATATATAAAAAGGCTTGTATATGCTTTAAAATACATTATATTTATATATATCCATATATATTTTATTATATTATTACTATATTACTTTATATTATTATATTTATATATATATTGTTATATAAACCCGGGTTTTAGAATCTAGAATCACAAACACAAAAAAAGAGTTATTTTTTTATAACTCTTCTTTTATTACAATATATTTATTGTTTATTAAGTGTTTTATTTTTTCTATTGTATTTGTTGTGTATTGTCTCACGTTCTCAATATTAAAGTCATTTTTTATTTCTTTTGTTGTGTAGTATTCTTTTATGTATTCAAAGTCATTTTTAAATTCATTATATTTATATACTATAAAAGCATATTGCTTTTTATTGTAATATTTATTTTTCATTTTTTAATATCCTTTCTAAAGAATAGATTGTTTTTCTAATTCCTTGTAAATAACTAACAACTTGTAAAAAATTATTATAGTATATTGTATCTGTTCTATCTTTATAATCTAATTTTATATAGTACTCTTTTTTGTTTTCTATTTTGTAGAAAATATCTTTAAAAATTAACTTTGTTTCTAGTATTTCATTAATTAAATCATTTAATATTTCTTTTTCTTTTTCCATTTGTTTCTTTTCTCCTTATTTTTCTATTATTATAGTTATGTCTTCATTGTTATGGTATATAACTTGTGTTTTGAATCCAAAATAGTTAAACATTGTTATATATGAGTTAATGCCTACACCATAAGAAAAATATAAATTCTCACACGCATAGCAATTATAATGCCTTTCTGTATCCTTTAGAATCTTATTACCATATTTTACAAGTAATATTTTACTTGTTTTATTCATGTTATAAGACAAAGCACTTGAAGGCTTATCATATCCGCAACCGCTCGTGCTTTCTCCTTCGTAGTAGTTATAGTCTCCGTTTTTATATTGTATTTTAGAATAGCATTTGCATTGATATCCATAGACTCCACGGCTTTTACTCCATACTATTTCAAAAGTAGCCTTTTTAATATCTTTTAATTGTTTAATGTCGTTATATGCTTTTTTTACTTGTTCTTTTCTTTCTTCTAATTGTTTTTTTGCTTTTGGCTTGTATTTCATTAATAAAGCTTTTAATGTCTTTATATCGTTATTATATAAAGCTTTTGTTTGCTTATCTGTTAAGAATTCGGCTTTTCGGCTTTTTTCCCAATCTTCTAATTTTTCAATATCTTGTTTTTTTGCTTTTAATAATTCATTTATATTGTTTATTTTTGTTCTTTCTCTATAAGTTGATGTCTCCATAAAATAATCATAATAATTTTTATATTCTTTCATTTTTCTTTTCTCCATTTCTTTTTTTATTTCTTTTTATTTTTCATTTTTGCAAGTGTAAATTTTATCCCCGTTGTTATCATATGTAACAATTATGTTGTCTTTTCCGTTGCAATTTTCAATTGCTCGTTTTTTGTTGTATTCATCTAATTTATTTAATATTAATATTGCTAATATTAAACATATAGAACAAATAACAACCGCTTTTATACTTTCTTTTACATTTTCTTTTAAATGATATCTTTTTATTGTTTTTGTTTTCATTGTTTCCGCTCCTTTCTTTCATTTGTTTTTTTTGTACTCGTTCCCTTAAGTACATATTAAGTATAACATACATTTAAAAAAAGTCAATACATATTTTTAAATTTTTTAAAAAATTTTTTATATATATAATAAGGTTGAAAAAAAGTTATTTTTTTTATGTTTTTTTTAAAATTCGTATAAATTCGGCTTTTCATGATGTAATATAAAGCACGTAAACGGAAGAAACAGAACACAAAAAAAGAATATTTTAAAACATTTACTTTTAAAAGATTCTAAAAAAGATTAATTTATAAAAAATAAATCTAAAAAATATCCGTTTTACATTGTTCTTTAAAAACTCTATATTGATTTTTACACTTGAAAAAGTGTCAATTTAACAATTTACAACGATTAACATTTTACATTTGTTAATAATTGTAAATTTACAAAAATATTTTTTGTTTAACACAGAACTTGACACTGTAAAAAAGTGTAAATTGCAAAAAAATAAAACGTCAAAAAACGTAAATCGTTCGCCGAATCGTTTCCGAGACTAAAAATCGTTTGCAAGAATCGTACTCGTTCCTATAAATCGTTCACAATATAGAGTTTAGAACATTTCTTTCAAAAATCGTATATTCACGCAATAACGTGTGTTATACTTATCGTGAAAGTGAGGAGAAATTATGAATTACAATATTATTGAAAATGGAGAATGCACAATTGGAAAATTTAAAGATATAACAAAATATTTATCCAATCAACTTATAGAGATAAACATAAAATATAAAGAAGATTCAATCGAGTTAGACGAGATGTTAGAGGAATCTTTTGAGATTATAAACATTATGAATTATATGCAAAAAAATAATTTTAACGAGAATCAACTTGTTAAATTATATCGTGACGAGTTTAACGAGCTATGTTATGAAGAAATAAATATATAGTTCTACTTTCTAGTATTATATATGGTAGACAATTTATAGTTCTACTTTCTAAAAAAGAAAAGAGGCAATTAAAAGTATGGAAGATTATAAAGAGATGATAAAAGAATGGATTGAAACAGAATATACTTATTTATGGGATACAGAAGAATATAAAAATATTACTAGAAATATAGATAAAATAGTTTTAAATGTATATCCAAAAATAAACGATAAATTGACATTAGAAGAAGAGATGAACATCGTTTGGAATGAAATAAATAAATATAAAGGAGTGTAAATATGAAAAGAAAATGTAGTTTTGATAACGAAACTATTGATGTTGTTTTAGATAATTGTAAAGAATTTTTAAAGTTAAGAAACACAATATATATTGACGATGTAAAAGTTCTACTTGAAAAAGCATTAGAGGGTGTAGAAAACAAAAAAGATTTAATACCGGTAGAACAAGATTCAATTAAAGCAATTAGAAATATGATTAAAGGATTATAAGAGGTGTATTATGAGAAAAGAGTATGTAATATTAAGTAGTATAAGCAATGGATTAAACGAATCATATAAAAGTTATGAAGAGTTAAAAGAAAGAGTTCAATATATAAAAAACAACAAAGAATTATTTAAACATAATAGTATGTTGTTTATATATATTGATACATATAATGAAAACGGAAAAATAACAGATTGGGAACAATTAGAAATTATTGATTTTAATAAATTAGAAGATTAAAAAAGTGTATATTTTTGCTATTATGTATGTTATACTTATTACAGAAAGAGGGATAATATGAAAAATTACGAATTAGATTTAAAAAATAGTAGATTTGATTATATACCGCAAACACAAAAGAAATATTTTAAAAAAGCGGTAAAATATTGTCAAAAGCATAATTTTAAAGGTTGTAAAATAAACAGAACAATATTCTTGTTTGACTTTGATAAATTAGAGGTTCGAATTAAAGGTACACATGGATATGATTCTATCTATAAAATGAAAGAGGTGTAAATTATGAATTATTTTGATTATTTAAGTTTAACAGATAAAAAAGACACAAAACAAAACTTTATTAGTTATTTAATTGAAGTTTTAGATTATACAGAAGAATCCGCAATTAAAACAAGTAAAATATATTATAGTGAGGAGAACTAAAATATGGAAAGATTTAAAATTGAAAAGATTGAAGAACAAAAAGAAAACGGAGAAAAATGGATAAGTGTTCTTATTAAAGATAATAAAGAAAAAATAAATTTTTGGATTGATTGTTCTTTAATAGACGGATACGGGAATCACAAAGACTTTAAAACAGAAGATTTATATGTAGATTGGAGTTTTAATCAATACATTTTTCATTTAGATTATGAAGAAGATATAAAAGCACAAAATTACCAAAATAATGGAGATAACATAGATTATTTACAAGAATTTATAGACGAAAATAATGATTATTTAGTAAATATTTTAAGAAAAGAGGCGTAAATTATGGATAATTACGAATTAATGGAAAATAGTATACAAAAGAACATTCAAGAATTAACTGAATTTTGTGTTGATAATATGCACGTTAGCAATTGCTATGATTTAATAGATTTAATGATTGAATTGTGGAATATTCGTGCAAAATTAAAGAAAAAAGATAATAAGTTGTTTGAAGAAATAAAGAAAGAGTTAGGAGAACTAAAATGAAAGAAAAAATATATGATGTTATGGAAAATGTTATCGGTTGGAATTTATACGAAAATTTTGACGATGTTGCTCAAATAGACTTAAATACAATGATAAAGTATTGGAGCAAGATACAAAATTGTTTAGAAGACAACAAAACAATTAAATTTACAACAAAAGAGTATGAAGATTTAAACAATGCAATGGGATTTTGTATAGACTTTATGCGTGCGGTTGCAATTATAGACAATACAGAAAAGATAAATAAAAAGGAGAACTAATTATGAAAAAATATTTTAAAGATTTAGACACAGAAACAAAAGTTAAAATTGTTATGAATAATGAAAATTTACGTGATAAAGCATATAACGATTGTTATGAAAATAATATGAACATGCAATTAGAAGAGGGAGAATTAATGCTTGGAAAAGATAATAATGGATTTGATATTAGAGATAATTATTCTAGCTTTTTCCTAGTATTAAGAGATTGGAGAAAGTTTATCAACAATTTAGATAGTGATTATCTATGTGACGACGGATTAGAACTATATAAAACTATTATGAATCTAGTAAACGAGCAAGAAAATTTAGATAGTTGGAACGATAATTACGACGAAAAATATAACGAGCTAGACGAAAAAATAGAAAATTATTGTGAAGAATTATTAAACATTTGTGAAAAACAATTACATGAGTATGAAAATATAACAGAAGAAGATGTAGAAGAATATTTAAAATTTAATTTTGAAGATAATTATTTATATGAAAATTATTATATAGTCGACGACGATACATCAAAAGTTTACAACGATGTTAGTTATACGCAAACATTTGAATAGAGGTGTTTTAAGTGAATAAAGAAAAATATATAGAAATAATAGATAAATACAGAAAAATATTATATGAATTAAAAGAAGAAAATTACGAATGAGATTCAATAAGTGAGTATGATTCTGTATATCAAGATATATTAGATTATGAAGACAATCAATATGAAGATTGGTATACAAAAGATTTTAGAGATTTTATTACATATTTAGAAAGATTAACAAAAGTTAAGAAAGAAGATTTAAAATAACGTATAATTATACATATATGTATGTTATAATTAATACATAAAGAAAGAGATAGGAGATGTATAATATGAGTTTTTTAGAAGAAATAAAGAAAATGGAAAACGACAGAAATAGTCAAGAAAATATAGTTTTAAATGATATATTGAATTATTTTGAAGAAAGAATGAACAAAGATTCATTTAAAAATAATTTAAAAGATAGAATCAAAGAGGCATTAAATAAAGGTAAAAATACTTGTGATTTAAAAATTGAATTTTGGGATTATACAAGTGGGTGTTCACCTACATATATCTATGTTGCTTGTTGTGGAAATTTTGAAATAAAAGGAAAAGACGGAGATTATTCAAGTTATCATAACTATAAAGGCGTTAGATTAGAAGATATACACAAAAGAGTTTGTAGCAAGTTAAGTGACTTATTAAAAGAAAAATTAGAAGAGTTAGAACTAAAAATTGTTTCAAGTAAAAGAAAAGACGAAGAAAGTAGATTTAATTATTACGAAGAAATTATAACAATAAAATGGTAAAGAGGTGTTATTATGAAATATTATTTATTATGTTTAGAAGAGAAAAGATATGATGTAAAACTAGGAAAAAACGAACTTATAGTACGTAGTGTACTAGAAAATATTATAGATAATTTAGTTGATTTATTACAAAGATATGGTATAGAAGAGGAAGAAATTTTGGAGGAATTTAGAGGAGCAACAGACATATACGAAAGAGAGGATGATTAATATGACATTAGATTATACAAAATACAATGTTATTGCAACAGAAGAGGGATTTGTTGGATTTAAAGAGGATATGATTAAACTTTATGGAGATTATGTAAAACAATTAGTAGACGATACATATTACGATTCAATTGAAGAGGTGGCAGAACTATTAGTAAAATTAGACAAAATAAAAGATAATTATTTAGTATATGTATACTATCCATACAAAGAATATTGCATTAAAATTGTTAGTAAAGAAAGTTATTATTAAGAGGTGTTATTATGTTTATAGGTTGTTATGAATTAGACGGGAAAGAATATTTTAACTTATATTTTGAAGATACATTTCATATAGGAGACGACGGGTGGAAAATTTGGCATGAGGATACATTTTCTCCCAACACAAAGAATATCGAATTATTAGAATTTAAAATTAAAGGTAAAACATACCAAGAAAGAAAAGGTTGTTTACAAGACATTGCAATTGAATGGAGCAATCATTTTTGTCAACATTCATGGAGTTATGCGGAATTATACGAGATAAATAATTGGTTTTATGAAAAAGGTAAAAGATACGGATTATTAAAAGAATTTAGAGAAAATGCTATTTGTTAGGTGGTGTTAATATGCAAGAATTTATAGAAGAACTAAAATACAATCAAAATGTTAATTTAGAAAAAGAATTAGAAAATAGGGTTGATATAGACTATGTTATTGAAAGATTAGAAGATGTTAAAAATGAATTATTAGAAAATATTGAATATTTTGACTATCACAACAAAAATTTAACAAAAAAACAAGACGAAAAGATAAACAATATTAAAGATAATTTAACAGATAAAGGAGTTTTTAAATAATATGGATATGGATTTATTAGATATGCTAGAAAAAGCAACAGAAGAAGAGATTTTAACAATTATTACAATGTCTTTAATGTATTATACAAAAAAGTATAATAGGCCTTTTAATACAACTTTAAACTTAATTAAAGGCGGATACAAAGAATTAGAAAAAGCAAAAGACAATCAATAAAGGAAGAGGGCTATAAAATGGTTGAAAAGAAAATCGAAAAATTTTATAGTGACAACAAAATTGATTTAAAGATAATTAAAAAGGTAGACGGGTTGCAACTTTCTACCTTTTTTGCAAAAATCAATTGTTATGATGTTAGAACTATAAATAAAATAATAAAATTACAAAGTGGATTATGTTTATATTTACAAAAAGATAATATTAATATTAGACAAGATAATACAAGCGGTTGTATTGTTTTTGAAATACCAAAAGAAGAAAGAGGAATCTTATCTTTTGAAGATTTACAAAAAGACTATGTAAAGGATTCAAACGGGTTGTATGTGAATCTAGGTTTAAATACAAATAACGATATATATAATTTAGATTTATGTAAAACGCCGCATTTATTAATAAGTGGTACAACCGGGAGTGGTAAAAGTGTTCTTATAAATAGCATTTTAACAAGTTTACTTTTAAATTATGCTCCTAGTGAATTAGAACTTGTTTTAATTGATGTTAAGCAAGTTGAATTTAGCATTTATAAAGATATACCGCATTTATTATGCAAAACAATAACTAATTTAAAAGACACAAAGATTATTTTAAGTGAATCAATTGAAGATATTAATAGAAGATACGAAAAGTTAAAAGAAAGCAATTATAGAAACATTCAAGAGTATAACAGATATAATGAAGATAAAATGAAATATAGATTAATTGTAATAGACGAATTAGCCGAGTTATTTATGCTAGAAAATAAGAGTAAATTACGAGCCGATTTAGAGGGATACGATAGAATCGAAAATCAACTATGTAGAATAGCACAAATAGGACGTGCGTGTGGAGTACATTTAATTTTATCAACACAAAGACCGAGTACAGATGTTATTACTGGATTATTAAAAAGTAATATACCGAGTAGAATAGCTTTAAGTGTTTCGAGTGCGGTTGATAGTAAAGTTATTTTGGATAGTGTAGGAGCGGAAAAACTAACGGGTAAAGGAGATATGCTATTAAAATTAATAGGAAATAACGATTGTATCCGTTTACAAAGTGCATTTATAAGTGATAAAGAACAGAATCAATATATAGATACGATTAAAAATCGTTACATTGCATTTAATAACGATATATCCAACGTGTTAGAATATAAAAAAGAAGAAATAGAATCACAACAGATTGATAAAGAAAATATAGAAAATATAATAGAACAGAACATTAGATATTTTATAGAAAATGATACAAGACATAATTACAACATAATAAAGAATATAATTTATAGCTTTAATAATAGAGATAATTTTATAAATAAGATGTTTAATAAAGATGTAGAAAGACGATATGCAAAAAACATCTATTTAAAGACCGCTAACAAGCTTTTTAGTGAGTATGATAAAATATACAAGTTAAAAGCAAACGAGCCTAGAAAAGCAAATAAAACAAGAAATATAAGCGGAATCGGTATAACATATTGTATAGGTTGTGGAATATACGGATTCATAAAAGGATTGACAAAGTAGATAGAAATATCTACTTTTTTATTGTATTAATTTAATATACGCTTTTAACCGCATTTAAACGCCTTTTAAAAGGTTTTTGTATTTTCTAGTGTATTTATATTATCTTAATATATATTGCTTTTAAATAGTGCTTTAGATAGCTTTAAAATAGATATTTATATTTATTTTATATTTATTAATTAAAATAATTTTATTTTTATGTATAAAGATTCTGTGAATTTTTAAATTTTTTTCTGTAAAATAAAAAACGATTTATTTTCTTTAAATCGTTTCTTTACATGTAAATCGTTTGTAAAAGTACAAATCGTTTCTTAATGTGTACGCCCACCTATGAAATCGTCTGTCGTGATGGGCGTACAGGGGGGTAAAATCGTGCCTGACTACTTTTGTAGTCTATTTCATTATATCACAATTATTTTACTCTCGCACGATACTTCTTTGCTCTTGACTTGATAGGGTTTTCTTTTCTGTATCGAGCAGCATAAGCAATCTTGTACTTTCTATATGAAGGATTCTTTGCATAATATTCTCTTTTTGACTTGTTATATTCTTCTTTATCTGATTTTTGTTTTGCCTGTGTTTGCTCAATTTTTTTCTTTCTATACGCTCTGTGTTTAGCGTAATATTGTCTGCTTGCCTTATCTTGTTTTGCACTTGTAGCCATGTTTTCATCTCCTTTAGAATTAGTTCTACTTTCTATTTTAATACAAAAAAAGAACTATGTCAAAATAGTTCTACTTTCTATTCAGAAGGCATTTTGTTATTTATCATTTGTTTAGTCATGCCCTCATCAACATAATTCCAATTTATATATCTTAATCCAACCAAACCTTTATTTTCTATTTCATATTCAGTTTTATAAATAATATCATCTCTTAACAAATACCTTTTATACCATTCCATAATATGTTTGTTTGGAAATATAAGTAAATATTTATCTGCGGTTGGTGTTATTCTTGAATTCAAATCATATTGTGTTATCATTTTCCCTCCAATGTATCCATAATGTTAAATAACATTTCTCCAAGTATCATATATTCTGAATCCGGATTTACGTCTTCATAATCTTTTAATATGTCTTGTAATTTAATTAATCTATCTTCTAATTCAAGTATATAATTGTCAATTGTCTTTTGACTTCCGTCATCTAATGTAACCATACCATTACTAACATCTATTTTTATTGCTTTTTTCATTTTATATCTCCTTTTTATATCTAGGTTTAGAACCTCTCATTACTACGCCCCACGGATTCAAAACTCCTTCTTCTTTTAGTCTTTCTATTCTTCTTTTTCTGCTATCAACTGCACACTTAACTAACTTTTCTCTATTGTTTGCTCTCCATTCGGTGTGTTGTTCGTATATTTTATCTTTGTTTCTTTCGTAATATTTTTTTTGATATCTTTTTAATTTGTCATAGTTCTGCTTTCTATCCATCTTTGTTGTTCAATTCCTCCTTATATTGTTTTTATAACATTTCTTTTGCTTTAATCATCAATTTAGCACTTAATATTCCTAATTCAGTTAGTTCAGGATTTTTACTAAATATTTTACAGTTATGTAAAAACATAAATTCTTCTTTTGATATTCTTTTTAAATTTTCTTTTCTAAAATCATTACTATCTTGATTTAAAAATATAATATGTTCGTTTTCTTTTAGTTTGCAATTATGATATTTTTCATACATTACTTGCTTTTTCAATCTCCATTTATCTGGTTGAGCAACTTTTATAAATGTTCCTTCTGTTGATACTCTTTCTGCACCAATTTTATATTTTTGAACATTTCTTACATTTTCTTTTTTGTAGTCTTTATATTTTAATTCTTTACAATGACTATTCAAATATCTTCTTAATGCGTCACTAGATAATTTGATATTGTATCTATCTTGCAATAATAACCTAAATTCTTCTCTTGTATATTTACTTACATTGTTTCTTACAAATTCTTCAAACTCTTTTGTGTATTTATTCCTCATTGTTTATCACTTGACTAACTTTGTTTCTTATATCTTTTTTACTTTCTTCAATTCTAATAACTAAATTGCAAGTTTTAATATAAGTGTTAGATAGTTGTGCAACTGCATTGCTTCTAGCAACTTCTTCACTTATATTATCCTTTGCATTGTCTAATCTTTCTAAATTATTCATTAATCTTTCTTGTATATTTTTAATATCATTATTCATCTTTTTCATTCTCTCCTTCTATTATTTTATACCCATCTTTATATTCTTTTAATAATGTTGTTGCTTTTATATGCACCAACTTTGTTTTATCTTCTTCGAACCAACAATAACTGTAGAATCCGTCTATATGGTCGAATATTATAATTTTATCTTCTACATATAATCTAATATTTTGTTTTTCAGGCAGTTCGTATAATTTCTTCATGCCTACCTCCCAATTAATTGTTCCAATTGCAATGTCATGCCTATTAAAATTAATAAGACTCCTACATTGGCTATTTTATATGCTATATTCATTGTTTATTCTCCTTATCTAATATTTCTAAAATTTTTTTCCCATCAACTGCAATATCTAAATTGTAAAAATCATAATGCCCATTGTTTTCTATATATTCTCTAACTTCTTTTATTATGTTTTCTTTTTGTTGTAATT
>AUXO017089012.1_pt1 | contig 11234 bp, 9 predicted proteins | sample 768731 | NCBI WGS metagenome assembly AUXO01 (sample SAMN02715735, study PRJNA202380) | gut metagenome | biome: sheep rumen | host: Ovis aries | place: New Zealand: Palmerston North | reverse complement strand
CTACTACTGATGTTTTCTCTAACAGAGATCTTAAACAGACAGCTGATTTATCAGAGGCTACTTATATCACAGTTTCAAGTGGAAATGACATTACAATCACTGAAGAAGGCGTTTATGTTTTAAGCGGTACAGCTACAGATGTAACAGTTTACGTTGAAACAGCTGATGAAGACGATGCTAAGGTACAGCTTGTTCTAGACGGTGTTTCAATTACAAATACAGATTCTCCAGCAATATACGTTAAGAACGCTGATAAGGTATTCGTTACAACTACTGAAGGTTCTTCAAATACTTTAAAGGTTACTGGAACTTATACAGCAGACGGCGATACAAATCTCGATGCTGTTATCTTCTCAAAGGATGATCTTGTACTCAACGGTCTTGGTACTCTTACAGTAGTTTCAAGTAATGGCAACGGCATTACATGTAAGGACGATCTCAAGGTTACTGGTGGTACATACAACATTACAGCATCAGGACATGGTCTTGAAGCTAACGATTCAATCTCAATCGCAGCTGGTAACTTCATGGTAAAGTCTGGTAAAGATGGTATCCACTGTGAAAACGATGACGATTTAACTCTTGGTTCTATCTATATCGAAGACGGAACATTTGACATAACAGCTAGCGGCGATGGTATCCAGTGCATCACTACCCTTACTATCGATGGCGGTACCATCAAAATATCAGCAGTTGAAGGTCTTGAAGGAACCTACGTTATCATAAATGATGGCATGGTAAGCATCAGTGCATCAGATGATGGCATTAACGCTACTTCAAAGAGCACAGCTTACACAGTATGTATCGAAATCAACGGCGGAAACATCAACATCTCAATGGGACAGGGCGATACAGATGCAATCGATTCTAACGGAAACCTTTACATAGGCGGTGGTACAATCAACATCACAGCACAGTCTCCATTCGATTACGACGGAACTGGTGTACTTAACGGTGGTACAATATACGTAAACGGAAGCCAGGTAACAACTCTTACCAACCAGATGATGGGCGGCGGAATGATGGGCGGCTTCGGTGGCCAGGGTGGTTTCGGTGAACGCGGCGACTTTGGTGGACGCGACGGCTTCGGAGATCGCGGCGGCTTCTAATTATTATATTTTTCAAAAATTTTAGCGATTGCTTTAAATAATAAACTCCTTTATAAATGAGAGAACCAGCTACAAGTTTTTAGTAGCTGGCTCTTTTTTTCGCTATTTTAGCATTGTTCTAATATTATTATCTGCCATTTTTAGTTATTTTAGCATTGTTCTAATATTATTCCCATCCGCTATTTCTTCGCCGGTATTTCAAAGTGCTGATAATCCTTTACTGATTTCCAGCTTCCTCCCCAGAAAAATCCATGTTCTGTAAAAAGTTTATATGCTAAATCATCTTCATCTATCTTATGATCAAAGTCCTTACTTCTATCTACGAACTCTCCTGCTGTAAGAGGCTCATAACTATCTCCTATTACACACGGATTATTTAAAGGATTTATGTCTATTGCCAGCCCTAGTCCGTGTCTGGATAATACACCTGTATCTCTGATTTCTCTATAATTAAAGCAAGAGGTGTTATTTGCCTCCATTGACATTTCATCATTTGCATCAAAATCATCCACTAACCTTACGCTACAGAGCTGATACTTTGCTTCATATAATTCCTGAAATACTTCAAGGAGATCATCTCTTATCGCCTTATTGCAGATAATCTCGCCTTCTTGTACTTCATTTTCAAAATCATAGAAAAGAATATGAAGGTAATTCAGCTCTTCAAAGCCTATCTTTGCATTTTTTACATCACTCGGATATGATTTTCCAACTATCCTGTCCTTTATTTCATCTGTTATTTCAGTATAGTAAAAGCTTTCTTCTATTATTTCTTCATTTTCCATATTTTCTGTGCTTTCCGTTACCTGAGTTGTTACTGATTCCATGTTTTCTGTACTTTCCGTTACCTGAGTTGTTACTGATTCCATATTTTCTGTGCTTTCCGTTACCCGAGTTGTTACTGATGGCGTTTCTGTAGTTGCCTATCTTTGCATTTTTTACATCACTCGGATATGATTTTCCAACTATCCTGTCCTTTATTTCATCTGTTATTTCAGTATAGTAAAAGCTTTCTTCTATTATTTCTTCATTTTCCATATTTTCTGTGCTTTCCGTTACCTGAGTTGTTACTGATTCCATATTTTCTGTGCTTTCCGTTACCTGAGTTGTTACTGATGGCGTTTCTGTAGTTTCGATAGTTTCGGTAGTATCGATAGTTTCGGTAGTTTCTGTGATTTCCTCCATCTCTATATCCTCTACCTCTACCACTTCCGTTACCGGTGTTGTAACCTCTATCGTATTAGTTATTTCCCGGGCTGCTGTGGTTTCTACCTTGATATCACCTGAAGAATTTTCACTGCAGCCTGCTACCTGAGATATCATAAGGCAAAGAAGGGCTGCATGTATTATCTTCTTTCTCATATTCACTCCTAATTTTTACCATTATCATCAATTCTAATAATTTTAATCTTATTTTTTTACAGTTCTTTACTCATTTCGTATTTGAATAATAAGACAACTATCCCTTAAATAAATGCCATAGTCTTTAATATATAAAGCCATGCCGTCAAGGTAAATGCACTAAATATAGTTGTGAGCATTACCACTGAAGCGCTTAAAGTGCCTTCATGCCCCATATTTTTAGCCATTACAAAAGAGCTTACGGTTGTTGCTGAGCCTAGCATTACAAGTATCGCTATCAGCTTGCTTTCTCTAAAGCCTAAGGAAATGGCTATAGGAAGGAATATTACCTCTAGCAACACAAGCTTTATTACTGCTGCAATTATTGCAAGCTTTCCAGTATTTTTAGCCTTTTTTATGTCAAAGGAAGCTCCCATGGCTATTAGTCCTAGAGGCGTTGCTGTATTTGCTATATTCTCCACCGTTTTACTTAAAATTACCGGCTGAGGAATTTTTAATATTGACCACGCAAAGCCTATTACAATTCCTATGATTATCGGATTAGTAACAATGCCCTTTAACGTCTTTTTATAATCTGTATGTGTCTGTCCTGGCGCATAGACTGATAAAACTATTACTGCCATTATGTTATATAAAGGAACGCTCGCTAAAATCATCAGAGGGGCCATTCCTGAATTTCCATAAATATTTTTTATAAAAGCTATTCCTAGAATTGCTGCGCTGCTTCTATAGGCTGCCTGGATAAATTCGCCCCTTAAATTCTTTTGTTCTTTTTTTATCAATAATAGGGACAGAAGGAATATTGATGTTATTGAAAGCGCTGTAACTAAAAAGCAGAACAGCACAAATTTAAGGTCAAAGGCCTCTTTAAAATCCTGTGTAGAAAGATCCTTAAATAGCAATACAGGAAGTGCCACCTTAAATACAAATTTATTCATTCCCGAAGATACTTCATCTTTTAAAAAGCCTATGCCCTTTAAAAAAGCACCTAGTATCATCAATAAAAATATTGGTATGGTTACATTCAAACTAAAAACTAAATTTTCTAACATTTCTTACTTACTTCTTTCATTTTAATTTGACTATTTAGAGCTATCAAATCACAAAATTATTGATGTTATTTCTATATTTCCTTACTAAATACCTCGCACCACGCTGGTACAAAACCGCTTCTTACCGCTAGCAGGCGAGATATTGAATGTGACTCGCTGGTTCCGTAATATGGAATCTGTCCATTTTCTATGATCTGATTTTTAAGCATTGTTACAAGGTATACTCCAAGCCCTGCCCCCTGGAAATCCGGCAGTACATCTACTCCGATCTGCCTAAAATCCTCACTGTCTTTGCTTGCTCCTGCAATGGCAACTATTTTCCCATTATATTTAAGGGCAGCAGCTATTACATCTGGCTGAGTCTTAGATCCAGGTAGAGCATGAATGAAGCTATTTCGGTCAAAACCCTCGCTCTTAACAAGCTTATTTATAGCGCTCTCATCCATAAGTATTACCTCAAGGCTATTATCCTCATCAGTAATTCCCTCTAAATCAAACTCAAATTCTGTTGCATCCGTGTCTGGAAGGTAATATATATGCGTATCAAATATTCTATGATTATATTCAAAAAGTTTTTTATCTAAAGCCCTTAAATTCTCAAACTTACAGAACCATTCCATCTTATATTTCTGATACTTTTCCCTGGTCCATTCAAGTATCTGTTTATCTGCCATTATATAGGCATAATCCTTATATATTATTGCCTTAAAGAAGTCAGAAAGCCCCTCTACTCTGCGGGAGCCTTCAACATTTTTTGATTCATTTATGCATACTGCATAGGTCTCTTCACATTCCCTAGAACAGTTGGTATCAAGCCTGAACTGCTCTCTTACTCTTTCATCTAAAACTTCAAAATATTCCATTATTATTCCTTTTCTTGTTGTTTTTTATTCTAATATTTTCTCATCCTGATATTTTCTTATCCTAATATTTTTTCTCATCTTAATATTTTCTCATCCTAATAATTATTCTCATCCTAATATTTTCTTATCCCCCCAAATTATATCACTAACCATCTGTCATCGCAATACAAAACTCTAAGCCATACAAAAAACGGCTAAAACTCTTTCGTTCTAGCCGTTAAATTTTGATTATTATTTTACCATGAATGTCATTACGGCACTCCATACCGCCCAGATGATACCTGCACTCATTGCTGTTGCTAATATGCTTGTTAATAACATAAGCCTTGTAGATAATGAAATATCTGACGCCTCTGGTGTCTTTATGTCGTCTCCGACATATGGTCTTTTATTTACCTGACCGAAATACTTAACATCTCCAAAAAGCTTAATTCCTATCGCTCCTGCACATACCGATGTAGTCATTCCGGAATTAGAGCTTGCTGAATTGAATCTATCACGCTTGTAAATAGTAACCGCTCTCTTTGAACTGAGCTTCTTTCCTCCAAAGAAGGCTGCGACAATCATCAACCATGCTGCTACTCTACCTGGGAAAAAGCCTGCTGCGTCATCCATAGTTGCTGCTGCTCTACCAAAATCTCTATATCTTGAATTCTTATATCCGACTTCTTCATCCATGATGTTAATAGCCTTATACATGAAACCAAGTATTGGACCTCCAAGTGATAAATATAACATTGGCGCTACAATATGATCATTGGTATTTTCTGCAACGTGCTCTACTGTAGCACGAATTATTCCAACTTCTCCAAGCTTGTCAGTGTCTCTTCTAGAAAAAGTTGCAAGCTGAGTACGAGCTCCTATTAAATCATTGTCATCAAGCGCATCTTCAACTTTTAGACTTTCTGTCATAAGATTCTTTCCTGCTAAACAGAAATATGTAAGAATTGCCTCAACAATCATTCCAGCCTTCATGTTGAAATAATATGGTATAAAATAAATTATAGTTACTACAAGATACACTAAAACAAGAACAATTGCTACCATTGATCTTCCGTTCTTTCTTGCAGTTTTTCTATCTTCATCAAGATTCTCTTTTGGCTGCTTTGGCGCACCAATAAGAGGCGGTGCCTTAACAAATTCTACCGGCTCTTCAAACTTATCATTTTTCTCTGGTCTTTCTCCTAAATATTTCTTCTCTAGAGATCTTACCAGCTTTCTAATTAATTTAGTCGGATTGTATAAGAATTTAGGATCTCCAAGTACAAGATCTAGAACAAATCCGATTAAAAACGCATAAAGGTGATATTTCATCAGGTTTATCCTCTTATTTTTATTGCAGGGCCGTAACGGCCCCGCTTATTAATCGGTTACTTTCGCTTATTAGTATAAGCCTTGTTGCTTTAAATCGTTACTTTTGCTTATTAGTATAAGTTCTGATTCAATAAATATCTTATATTACTTTACAACGATATTAAGGATTCTTCCCTTAATATAGATTTCCTTAACAACTGTCTTTCCTGCCATTGCTGCTGCTACATTGTCAAGTGCCTCGCCCTTAGCCTTAACACTTGCCTCATCCTCGTCTGCAGCAACCATAAGCTTGCCCTTTACCTTACCATTTACCTGAACGGCAATCTCGATTTCATCATCCTTTGTAGCTTCTTCATCATACTCTGGCCACTTTTCGTAAGCTATAGTATTATCATGTCCAAGCTGGCTCCAGATTTCCTCACCGATATGTGGGCAGATGCATGAAATCATCTTTACAAAGCCCTCTGCATACTCTCTGTTGCACTTACCAATCTTTGTTGCTGCATTCATGAAGATCATCAACTGGCTGATTGCTGTATTAAATGCAAGTGCCTCGAAGTCATTAGTAACCTTCTTTACTGTCTTATGATAAAGCTTCTTAAGTTCTTTTCCTTCGGCTGAGTTTGGATCAAGCTCACAGATATTGTCTGACTCTGTAAAGAACATCCACACCTTATTAAGGAATCTTCTTGCACCTTCTACTGCCTGGTCATTCCATGGCTTTGATGCCTCGAGTGGTCCCATGAACATCTCGTAAAGTCTAAGAGTATCTGCACCGTACTTTTCAATGATATCGCTTGGATTTACTACGAATTCAGGGAATCTCTTTCCCATCTTAATTCCGTTTGAACCAAGAATCATTCCCTGATGTACAAGCTTCTTGAATGGCTCCTTAACTGGAGAAATTCCCTTGTCATAGAGATAACGGTTCCAGATTCTTGAGTAAATAAGATGACCTACTGCATGCTCTGGTCCGCCAATGTAAAGATCTACAGGAAGCCAGTGCTTAAGAAGCTCTGGATCTGCAAGCTGCTTGTCATTCTTAGGATCAATATATCTCATGTAATACCAGCTTGAACCTGCTGAACCTGGCATTGTTGAGGTCTCTCTCTTACCCTTGATTCCATTCCTGTCATACTGCTTCCATTCGGTTGCATTTTCAAGTGGAGCCTGTCCGTTCTTTCCCTTATAGTCATCAAGCTCTGGAAGTACAAGTGGAAGCTCTTCATCATCAAGTACATGGATCTTGCCATCTTCTGTATGAACTACAGGAACTGGCTCTCCCCAGTAACGCTGACGAGCAAATATCCATTCTCTGAAATGATAATTTACAGTTCTCTTTGCTATTTTCTGTGCTACAAGCTTATCTGTGATGGCCTTCTTTGCCTCTTCTACAGTAAGACCTGTAAATTCTTCTGAATTAATGAGCTTGCAGCCCTTTCCAAGATATGAACCCTTTTCGAAGGCCTGTGCTGAAATATCGCATGGAGCACTTTCATTTCCTTCAATTACCTGGATAATTGGAAGATTATGAACCTTTGCATATTCAAAGTCTCTCTGATCATGTGCTGGAACTGCCATTACTGCGCCTGTTCCGTAATTTCCAAGTACGAAATCTCCAAGGAAAATAGGAACTTCCTTACCGTTTATAGGATTGATTGCAACTACACCCTTTACCATGCAGCCGCTCTTTCCCTTATTGAGGTCTGTTCTGTCCATATCGCTCTTCTTAGCTGTTTCATCGATATAAGCCTGAACCTCTTCCTTATTTGTAACTCTTGGCATGAGTTCCTTGATAAGATCTCCGTCTGGAGCTAATACGAAGAATGTAATTCCATATACGGTCTCAATACAGGTTGTAAAGATAGAGAACTTTCCTCCATCCTTTATATTAACATCAAGCTCGACACCTTCACTCTTACCGATCCACTGTCTCTGCATTTCCTTAGTTGATTCCGGCCAATCAATCTGATTTAAGCCTTCAAGAAGCTTTTCTGCAAATGCTGGCTGATCGATAACCCACTGTTTCATATACTTACGTACTACAGGATAGCCGCCACGTTCTGACTTTCCATCGATTACTTCATCGTTTGAAAGTACAGTTCCGAGCTCTTCACACCAGTTAACCGGCATATCTATATATTTTGCATAGCCATCAAGATAAAGCTGCTTGAAGATCCACTGAGTCCACTTATAAAAAGATGGATTTGATGTCTCTATCTGCTTTGTCCAATCATAATCAAAACCTAACTGCTTGAGCTGTTTTGTAAATGTCTCTATATTCTTTTCTGTAAAACCATTTGGGTTATGTCCTGTTGTTACAGCAAACTGCTCTGCTGGAAGTCCAAATGAATCATATCCCATTGGGTGAAGTACATTATAGCCCTGCATTCTCTTCATACGTGATGTAATGTCTGTTGCTGTATATCCTTCTGGATGACCTGCATGTAGACCTACACCTGATGGATATGGGAACATATCGAGTGCATAGAACTTTGGCTTGCTGAAATCCCATACATCAGTCTTAAATGTCTGATGCTCCTCCCAATAATCCTGCCACTTTTTTTCAATTGCTTTTGGATTGTAACTTGATGCCATGACTTAAAAAACTGCCATATAATTCTTATGAACTTTATACGGCAAACTCCTTTCGTAAAATCTACTAATTTACAATTATACCACTCTTTTTGGGCTTTGTCTAGTATTAGATTTTTCATAATACGGGCTACGCTTTAGAAAAATCAAGGTATCCCCTTTTTTCATGAGTTAAGCCTATGGAAATCATTTTGAGCATACTAAAAAGCCATGTGAGTTTATACTCACATGGCTTATTTTTAATTTTCGGTAGATTAATTATTTTGCATAGTCGGTCGCTCTCGACTCTCTGATAACGCTTACCTTTACCTGACCTGGGTACGCAACCGTATCCTCGATCTTCTTTGCGATATCATGAGCCATAATAACCATATCATCATCTGAAACCTGATCAGGTGTGACCATAACTCTGACTTCACGGCCCGCCTGGATTGCAAATGAATTCTCAACTCCCTTAAAGCTGTTGGCAATATCTTCGATCTGTGTTATTCTGTTTGTGTATGTTACAAGTGTTTCTCTTCTTGCACCTGGACGAGCTGCTGAAATAGTATCAGCTGCCTGTACAAGCCATGAAATTGAGTATCTTGCTTCTTCGTCACCATGATGTGATGCTACGGCATTGATGACAATCGGTGATTCCTTATACTTCTTACAAAGCTCTACACCGATCTGTACATGAGTACCTTCCATCTCATGGTCGACACTCTTACCGATATCATGAAGAAGTCCTGCACGCTTTGCAATTCTAACGTCGCATCCAACCTCTGATGCTAATAATCCGCAGAGAATTGCTACTTCTACTGAATGCTTAAGCGCGTTCTGACCATAACTGGTACGGAACTTCATCTTTCCAAGAAGACGGATAAGTTCTGGATTTAATCCATGAACACCTGCCTCAAGTGCTGCTTCCTCACCAGCTTCGCGAATTTCAGTCTCAACCTCTTTCTGTGCCTTTGCGACCATTTCTTCAATCTTTGCTGGATGAATACGGCCATCTGCAATAAGCTTTTCAAGAGTAATTCTTGCTACTTCACGTCTGATTGGATCAAGGGCTGAAAGAACAACTGCCTCTGGAGTGTCATCGATAATAAGATCAACACCTGTAAGTGTTTCGAGTGATCTGATATTACGACCCTCACGGCCAATGATTCTTCCCTTCATTTCATCATTTGGAAGCTGAACTACTGAGATTGTTGATTCTGCAACTGAATCAGCTGCACAGCGCTGAATTGCTGTAACAAGTAAATCCTGCGCTCTCTTATCGGCTTCTTCCTTCGCTGCTGCCTCAGCTTCTTTGATCATTACGGCAGTGTCATGCTTAACTTCATTTTCTACAGATTTTAACAGAATCTCTTTTGCCTGCTCTAAGGTAAGTCCGGAAATACGCTCGAGTTCTTCAAGCTCTTTTTGCTTTGTTTCTTCAGCTTCTGCAATTTTATTTGCAAGAATCTGCTCATCCTCTCCAAGCTTAGTTTCCTTCTTTTCGAGAGCTTCCATTTTCTTGTCCAGAGTTTCTTCCTTCTGCAGAACTCTCTTCTCATAGCGCTGTACTTCTGCCCTGTGATCTTTGATTTCCTTTTCTGCTTCATTCTTATGCCTGATATTCTCTTCCTTTGCTTCAAGAAGAGCTTCTCTCTTTGCTTCTTCAGCAGCCTTCTGTCCTTCTTCAACAATCTTCTTTGCGCGTTCCTCAGCAGTTCCAACAGTCGACTTTTCAAGTTCGATCTGCTTTTCTACTGCGCTCTTTGAAGCGTTTTTAGAAGCAACTAAGGCTGATACTACAGCAGAAATCACAACGGCGGCCAAGAGAATAACAATCCATGCAACAGTCGGTAAACCATCTGTTCCTTTAGCAGGCGCACTAGCATTCATGCCAGCCTGAGCACCGTAAAGAATCACCGAACCCTGTAAAATGGCTTCTAGTCTCAAAAAAAGACCTCCTTAAAACTTATTAAATTTTCATTGTACGCTCTAAAATATATTCCAACGAATATCCATTGCATTATTTTTACATTTATCAACAGATACCCCCATAAAACTTTACATTTTAGTTACGCTTTTACAACATTTAAATTTTACACGAATATGCTAAAAAAGTCAAGATATTTAATGGAAAAATTGCCTTTTTTCACAATAATTCCGCATATCTTGACTTTATTATAATTATTACAATTATTATTGTTATACTAGTTTAATGCAGATAGACTATCAATCCGCTTCCAACTGCGCCTATTACTAACGCAATCAGCATTAATTTAATTGCAGTCTTTATTACAAGCGTGATTGCAACATATACTCCTACTATGAGCAAGGCCACAAATAAGATAGTTAAAATGGTACTATTGCTTCCTACCTTATCTGCTGCTCCGGTTTTATCAAGAACTGCATCTGTAACATTTTCGGCTACCTGAGTCGCCTTATTTGATGGGACTCTGTCTCCCCAGTTCTTCACGCCTATACCTGTCACCAAAAGCAGATCTAATACAAGAATCGCTGCTAATATAGGCGATGGTACTAACATCAGCAATTTTTTCATAGCTCCTCCTAACAATACACAAGCAATTTTGCATATAAATTGCATCATTACATAAATTACACGGTTTACATTAATTTACATTACAAAATTACGCAATCGCACGGTTTACAATAATTTACATTACGGAAATCCATAATTACATTTTCTTTTTTATAAATGACCCACGGGCGAAAACCCATTACCTTTAGGCGGTGGATAGTTCACTTTGTAAATACAAATTTCTTTAATTCAAATAATGGTCTTCCCTTAAAGTACATGCTAGTCCAGTCATAATTTTTTTCGGCGGGGAAACCCATAGGCTTGCCTGTGGGAGGAACCGCTTTTAACCTACCTTTTTTTGTTCTATAAGATAATTGCTACACATATTTAACAACTTTAAGTTTTTATAACCTACAGATGCGTT
>AUXO015273198.1_pt1 | contig 11234 bp, 10 predicted proteins | sample 768731 | NCBI WGS metagenome assembly AUXO01 (sample SAMN02715735, study PRJNA202380) | gut metagenome | biome: sheep rumen | host: Ovis aries | place: New Zealand: Palmerston North | reverse complement strand
GTCACCTTAGGCAGGTGGTTTTCTTTTACATAAGATTGTTACGTTTTCTACTAAGTGTCAACTATGATTAACGTCTCGTTAACAGTAAACGGTACCTGTATTTTACTATCTGTTTTAATGCCATATCAGCCTTGAACTGTCCTGGGCAGTGCTGACACTGCACAAGGATTCTCTTGTGTTCAACATTATTACTTGCTCCGCCAATAACGCTCTGGAGCTCGATTTCATTCATTTTTTTCATTTAGTTCTTTCCTTTCATATCAGCGGTCTTTTTTGTTTTTATTGTCGAATGGTTCTTTCAAATACAACTTCTGTAGCTGTTCTATTTGTATAATGTATGGTTCACAGCATCAAACGCTTCATTCCATCTTTCAAATGATTGCTTATAGATATCTGCATTTATAGGATTGGGTTCATACACTTTTCTAATCCTAACGCATTTTTCTGCGGCTTCAAAGCAATTTGAGTAAAATCCTAGTCCAACAGCCGCATACATTGCAGCGCCAAGAGCACCGGCCTCCAGACAATCACAAATTTCAATTTTTCTATTCATTATATCAGCAAACATTTGGCACCACATAGGACTATTGGTCACGCCTCCTGAAAGCCGAACTGTTTTCACTGGTTGTCCAAATGATTCCTGCATAAGCAAAATATCATACATTTCATAGCATATTCCTTCAAGAATTGCATGTGCCAGATCTGATTTCTCAGTGCTTAAGTTGATTCCAAAAAATGTACCTCGCATCGCTTCATTTATTTTTCTTCCATGTGACCCCTGAAGACAAGTAAGAGCTGTCACACCATTTGAACCAGGAACTGAACGCTCTGCAATTTCTGTCATAAGGCTGTATGGATCAACTCCCATTAGTTTTGAAGTTGCCACCTCCAAAGGGCATAACTTGTCCCTAAACCATCTGAATGCAGATGCTGCAGTATGCGAAAAAGCTTCAAGTTGCCAATTTCCCATCCCATGATTACCTTTGACTAGTAAAGTTCTATTAGGATCTCTTGTAGGCTTTTCGACCACAACGTAGCTTCCACCAAATGTACCTACAACCATAGCTGCAATCTCTGGTGAAGTTCCGCCCACTCCAAAAGACGAGCAATTCACATCTTGGGCTCCTAAACATATCTTACATCCTGATGGGAGTCCTGTCTTTTCAGATGCCTCAGGCGTGACATACCCAACTACTTTTCCCGGCTCTATAATTACATCTGGCATAGATAGACCATTACATCCATATGCATTAATCAGCGTTTCACTCCAAACATTTCTGTTAACATCGAGCATGGAAATTCTATGCGCTGATGCTATGTCGCATGGATACCCCTCAGCACCTAATAAATGTAAAAAATAGTCTTGGTTTGTTGCAATACGTTTGACTTTTTTCCATGTTTCTGGTTCGTTTTCTTGAAGCCACACCAAAACACCTGTATTAAAACCACCAATACAGGATCCCTCAAGCTCATAATGCTCCTCATCAGATATTCTTGTTTTTATTATTTCATTAACTTCAATATTTCGTAGATCCTGCCATCCAATCATCCTATTGCGCACAACTTGCCCCAATTCGTCAAGAAGTATCATTGCAGCTCCCTGAGACGATAGACTTACAGCGCATATATCCTCCAATGGAACCGATGATTTTTTTATAGCATCTTTGCAAACCTCAAAAAGCACTTCAGTAATCTGAGATACATCTTGCTCAACATACCCTGGTGCAGGATAATAGGAAGGGTATTCACCATACGCTGATGAAATCAGCGTTCCACAAGAATCAAAGACACAGACTTTAGTTCCTGTTGTGCCTTCATCAATTCCAACTAGATATTTTTTATTCATAGAAAGGGACTCCTTTCTTTTCATCTAAATTTAAAATTGCCTCCATCAGCAATAAATCTTCAGGATTAGTTATTTTTAGGTTTAATTCTGAATCTTCAGTGAAATAGATACGCTTTCCATAATCGCAATACAACGTATTCGTAAATACGTTTCCAGTTATTCCCTTATTTTCTGCAAAAGCCCTATTATATAGCTGAAAACACTCACCAAATTTGAATGCGTATGGAACAGTGCAAAGCATCAATTTGTCTCTATCGATTTGTTTAACAGATGTTTTTCTGTCTTCTGTAATGTATGAAGAGTACACGATTGGTCTTGCTGTGCATCCATTCCCATTCTTTTGAGCAGAATCGATACATTTATTCATAATCTTCACATTAGCAAGTGGGTAAGACGACATATGTATCAGGATAATATCTTCATCAGTTATTTTGTTTTTTAGAAACTGTAACCCCTTCCATGTGGACTCCTGACAAGATGATCCACCTTCAACAACCCATTTGGCCTTATCAAAACCATATTTATTTACTATTTCTTTTACTTCATCGATGTACTCGGTTTTACAAACAATAATTATGCTGTCTATTATCGGATTTTGTGTCATAGCTACTAAGGGGTAATAAATAATGGGTTTTCCACACACTTGTAGAAATTGTTTAGGTATACTCCCCCCCATTCTTACGCCACTACCAGCAGCAAGAAGAATACCATATACCTTGTTTTTTCTATTATTCATAATTATCTTTCATTTATCTCCTTTATCGCAGACAGAATTATTATGCCGAAACATTGAATCAGTATTCTAGTATTTTCCTGTAGACCTATTAAAAAATATCCTTCCGCTAGTATCAACTTCTCCATAATCTTCAAATGGAAAAAGAAATTCCTTTAGCTCATCACTAATTATTTTTATATCATTTTTATATTGAGGGTATTTTTTTATGAGCTGTGTATTTGCAATTGATTTTTGCGGATTAAAAAACTCATATTTTCTAACATTTCGTTCCAACCCGCAAAACTCTTCAACTATACTCACAGTTTTATCATATTCATAGATAAAACTCTCCATGTTCAGCATAAGAATATTACTATTATCTTTCCAATACACTTTTTCTCTAAGTTTTCGATAAAAAGAGATAAACTTGTCCACATCATCAGCTGGTATTTGGTATCCGTTATTATATAGCAATCTAGCTGCCTTAAAAGCTATATAAACATCCCTTGGATCTCTGTCTATGATTATGGCTTTAGCATCATCTCCGAAATACTTCATGCTAGCCAACGGATTTGTTGCTGAAAAAGGTTGGTCAAGTAACACTTTACCTTCAACATCCATGCCAAATGCCTTTATTATCTCATTGATATAAGCATTTGCCTTGGACGAAAAATCCAGATCATCCATTGCAAACTTATACTCGTGTAACCCCCAAGTGTGTTCAGTATTCTTATAAAGCAAACCTCTCTTTTTTAGTTTTCCTCCAATGGTCCACATTGGACGATTTAGATTTTTTGATCTAAATTGCTTTCCTTTCCCAAATAACTGATAGTCTAATGCGCTTCCGCCTTGGTATGTAATCTGAGCTATATCATCAATAAAACAGTTTGTAGCTTTTGAAATCTTTTCCCAAACATTCTTATCAAAAGATGAATCGTACAGCGCATTGTAATATGCCTTTTTAAATCGCTCTATAGCAACAACAGAAGACATATGTTTAATTCTGTGTGTATTGATTTGGTATTCAAGATCCTCAAGTCCATCTGGATAATACGAAATCATAAACTCAAAGAAATCTAATGGTTGTATTTCTTCATATTCTTTCAACAAATCTGTAACAAGGCTACTACCAGTTCCAATATATCCACATGCGCCAATTATCATTACTTACTCGTCTCCTTCTATTCACCTGTTACTGTTTCACCTATACATATATTCCGATACTATAATGTCATGTGCTCTTTTTAAATAATCTCTTCAAAAAAACAAAGTCTTCCTTTTGCACCAAAAACATTTTATCAATTTTTATGCCATTACTTTTTGCAAACCAAACAACAAACACAACTCCCGTAATAAAATATCCAACTCCAGATGCAAATGCAGCTCCTTGTAGCTCATACTTCGGTATAAGTAGTATGTTTAACACCAAGTTAACCAGCACAGATATAGACAACAGCAGTAGGTTCCTAAATTGCATATGGTTGATTATATTGAATTGTGCTATTAACTTGAAATATCCTACAAACACTGAGCCAAACATACATATTATTAAGACATCATATGCCCCCTGATATTCAGCACCGTATAATATATCTATTATTTTTCTTCCAAATAGTAGCAAAGAAATCCCAATGATCGCGCTCACTAAAAACGAAATCCTACATACCTTCGCAACCTCATTCTCATCCGCGCCTTTTGATAGTCTTGATATGAGAACCCCCTTTAATGTATCCGGAATAATCGCAATTTTATCCGCAAAATTCATCCCAATAGAATAAACACCAATTTGTGCGGAAGTAATAAATGGAAATGCACGCAACATTAGTACATCTATTTTGTAATTGAGAGTAGTCATAAGTAATGACAACATTGGGAAAAATCCGAATATTGCAGCCTCACGCAAGAATCTAAGATTTACATTTTGTACTTTAGGCACAACGCGTAATCTAATTGAAAAAACAACACATTTAAGAACCTCTTCAAAAGTCAGAATGAAAACAACCATGTTAAAGTTTCGTGAAACATATCTTGTGAGCAGCATCACAAGAAAAAGATCTATCAGCGCTATTATAATTGTCCAAGAATTATTCTTATTTGGGTTTTCGATAAGGCTTACATACTGTACTACCTTGGAATATCCAAAGAGGGGTATCAGTATAATAGAGACTTTGAGTTCTGCAGAACATGGAGATATTGTTGCAATGCACACTGAAATTAAAAGAAATGCTAAAAACAAAAAAAAGATGGAACTAATGTACTCTTCATAGATAGCATTCTTACCCTTTTCTTTTCTAAGGTAAGGGTATGCCTGATGAATACCGCATGATATAACGATTGCTCCAACAGAAACAACCGACGAAATATACGCGTTAATACCCTGCAATCCTGCTCCCAAATAACGTGCAACAAGAATCGATCTCCCTAAGACAATCAGCACGATAAGAATTTTGGTACAAACAGAAAACAAGTATTCATTTCCAATAAAAACTATTATTGGGTTCTTATTCTTTTTGTGATTAACGTTTTTAGTATTCATTCAACTGTAATTGCCTATCTTCATACATATCAGTGTTTTGTAAAACCAGAAACAATTCTACCTTGAGCATTTCTGGCAATCTCCCGAAACTCGAATCTTGTACACTCCACACACATTTCTTTCATTTGGCTTTCTTTAAACAGGATGCATATATCAATTCCTTGTTTCGATCATTCGTCCCCAAACAAATCGAACTCGTCTATTATTCTGATATAAATAATGAGTCATAGTTTTAGCATATATAGGGTAAGACATAGAAAGCAAAAATACATTGTGCGACATCATATAAAAACCGGTTGTCATAATACCATATACTGAATATGCAAAAAGAATTACAACCATAGCGTAATTATCATTTTTGGCAAAGTAGATAATAGCCATTATCCAAAGTATGCTAAAGATTAGATAAGCAATCAATCCAAAGCGCAATAGAATACTCAAATATGCATTATCTAAATACCACTGTCGATAAACGCCAACAAACTTTCTGTCCTGGACTAAAGTATTAACCTTTTGCCCCCATATACTTATTCCGTAATAATCATACATTCTGTGCCCATATAAGAACCGTCTTGAAAGGAATCTATCAATTCTGTTAAAAGTATCATTCTTTTGCGGATCAAAAAATGAAGCAATAACTGTAATTGCATTAATGAAAACGGATGTTATCACCATAGCGTTTATTAGTATCTTTTTATTTAGACTGTATTTATCATAAATTCCGCCCACAAAGATCATTATCATCAAAATCGCCAAGCCCACAAAAGCTGTTTGGGAATTTGGAACAATGTACACAAATAACGCTGCCATTAGTAATATAAGGAATCGAAATAATCTATATCTGCTGTTTCTATATTTGTAACTAAAACACAGCATTAACTGGAAAATTCTCATTCCCAATCTATTAGGATGTTCAAAGCCCAACGCATGACGAATGGTCCCGCCTCTATACATAGTATAGTCTGGCAAAATGCCTATAATACACATGAAAATTATTAGTGGAATTATTATCAGCAGTAGAAAAAAATACATTTCAACAATCTGATCAATGTCAGCGTATTTTGCCGCAACAACGAACAGAAGCAATGAAATCAGATAATTGTTATCAGCCTTGAGTGTCGCTATAACAAATGGTATTGTGATTATTACAAGTATAATTAATTCATGAAATGAGTATCTTTGCAAGAAAACTATTATAGCCAAAAGCACTACCAAAACAAACAAATCAATAATCCTATCTACATCAATATAATCAACCTTAAAAACAAATGCTGCAAAAGCATTTATATTTGTTTCAAATGCAGTTCGCATAATAATATCAAAAGCACACCACACTCCAAATACAATATTAAATATCTTTCTTGCTAGTTCTTCTCTTTCCAAGACACGTCTCCAACGATAAAATATTCTTTCTCTTAATATAAACGAATGTACTATACACGTTTATTTCCATCTATCTTATACTCAGTCTTAATGCGTAAATATGTTTTAAAGAATAGAACTGGTGACATATACTCCTTAGCGATAATCCTAACTCTTTTCTTCTTCAATTCCACAGCCGCAACCAGTATCTTTTTCACACTCATTCCCTTTTGATATGCATCATATAACAGCTTTCCTCCGCTCATTCTTATGTGCTCAAAATCTTTTTTCTCATAATGATTTTCCAAGAATTTGTAGCTCTTAATGAACTCTCCCATTCTGTCGGCAAATGCTTGATCAGATTGGATTGTAGTTAATGAGCCATCTGTTTTGGTAACACAATAAATCACCTCATCTGTAAACCTTTTGTTTTTACAAAAGAAAAACAGTTGTTTTGACATGAGCATATCATTAGCATACATTGTTTCAGAACATCTACATTTGTTTTTTTCGATGACATCTCGTCTAAATAACTTTCCCCAAATACAATGAATCCTCGCACATTTCATATAATTCTCTTGAGAAGGATTTTCTAAGTACTCAGTAATACTTCTTTGTTGTCCAAGATGTCTAATTCCAACCGTCTTTAAATCTTCAGAAACAGATGTCGGAGAAAAATAGATTGCATCATACTCAGAATTAAAATAACCGCTTGCAATTCCATACCAATTCACAGTAAAAAAATCATCCGCATCCGCAAAAAGTATCCACTTACCTTTCGCTTTTTCCAGCCCTATATTCCTACATGCACCTGCGGATTGAGTACCCGTGTTATTTTTATAAAACTCAACAGAATCATAATATTTCTCTTCAATTTTTTTGAGAGAATCCAGGCTTTTAGTACTATTATCATCAATCACAATGGTTTGAACATCATCATGTATTCCTATGGATTTCAAAAGTCTGTCAAGAGTTTCCACAGAATTATAATGAGGTATTACCACAGAAACCGTAATATTAGTCGTTTTCACGTTTTGTTCATTACTTATTTTTTCACTTATTGATTGCATATTATCTATTCTCACCAGGCTTTTATATTCCATCTGATAATAATGTTGTTTCGGTTCTTATCCAAATAATTCTATGAAGTGTTATCTAATGAATTTCCGGTTTTTGAAAATCCATTATTTCACCTTTTACTCTCTCCACCACCGGCCTGAATCTAAATCCATCATGATATCCCTTTATAAGAATGCATATTTTCTTCTTTTTATTATGTTTTTCTTTTAATACAACCATTAGAAAAGTATAAAGAAATTTGATTGAAAGATATGCATACCCCTTCAAACCAAATTGTCCATAACAATGAACATCATTGCGATACAGATGCTCATATCTGTATAATCTATCGGGTGTATCTTTGACCAAATTAGCTTTCATATTAGCTTTCATAGCATGAGTAACTTTACTTGCAGGAACCACATATACCGGGTACTTCCTACCTATACGGCTGCTGAATTCATAATCGTCAGTATAGAAAAAATACTCTGCTATTGGCAATCCAACATCTCTCACCGCTTTAGCCTTTATAAACATTGAAGCAGCAGAAACCATGCACGCTTTAACAAAACGCTTGTTATAATCTTCTTTATTCATGAATCGAAAAAGTGATTTCTTCTGCCTGTTTGACTCACAAATACTACCATCTGTCCAGTACGCAACACTTGATAAAATTCCCCAATTTCCGCCCAATTCGTCATCAGCTTTAAGAAGCTCTTCCAATGAATTATCATAAGGTATGACATCATCATCCATTAACCATATGTACTTATATCCACATTTTACAGCCTCTTTGATTCCCCAAGCTTGTGATCCGGCACTTCCCAAATTTTCCCCTAAATTGTAATATTTTATCTCATCTTGTTTGAACACAGTTGAAAAAAGCTGCTCTGTTCCGTCTTCACTTCCATTATCTACGACGATTGTGTCACAACATGCATTTTTTTGATTTAGAATAGCCCAGATACACTTTTCAAGTAATTCTCTACGATTATATGTTGCTACAACAGCGCAGACCTCTTTCATTCGTTTTACCCCAACAAAATAAAAAGTTCTTATACTTTTACGGATAGACGCACTAATCCAATTCTTTCAATCGCTTAAACATTAAAGACTTCATACATCTTAATTACTACTCTCTTGTCAATAGATTTCCTTTTACTTCTTGAAATTCATAATCCAATTCTGATAAGTACTTTTCATTCAGGTTAATTCTTTGTATTGCATTCACATTTTCAACTGCGCTTGAACATAGTGCGACCGCAAATGAGAATTGTTTTCCTATTATATTCAAAAGCTCACTCGGAAAATCACTTTTAATGACTCTAGCGTTACAAAAAGAGTATTGTGTTGTATCCCTAGGATGCTTCTTTACAACCAAACTTCCATATTTTGAATAGTAGTCAACAATATCTGTATATATTCTCTTCTTCTGGTCTTCACTAACATATCCATCTTCTGATATTGGTTGAGTAAAGATTATTCCCTTAATGTTTTCAAGTTGCTTTTTTAACTCAATCATTTGCGTTCCCATTCCAAACACATCAACAACAGCACTAATCTGTTGATTCGTTAATCCGCTTATTATTTCACCAAACGAAAATGTCTGCATGGATACTGGAATCTTGTAATACTTTTGAGGAAACTGAACAAAAACCTGATCAATTCTATTATCATCCCAAAAATCCAGCTGATTCCCATAAAGCTTTTTAAGTGATAAAACCAATGAGCTTTGGCTTGGAGTCACAAATTGTGTCGCCCCTTCTTCAATAAACAGCGCTCTATAACAATACTTAAAATATATACTTGCTGGGTATAGTACTATTCTAGGATTCCACGCAAAATTTATTAAATAATAATCATTACCCAAAAGATTCATTTCTCTAAAAATCTTTTTTTTGATTCTAATGTTATCAATATCACTCAATCCCAATGCGCGATATATCTTTGATCGCTTATTGATTACAGCATTTTTAATCCCCAGTTTTCTCATTTTTTTTGATATTTCATAAAATGTACTTAATACCCGTTTTTCAGGCGAAAACATAATAATATAAGATAAATCTGAATTCCCGTATAAAACAATAAAAAGAAATGCCAAAAGTGCATTATACTGAGAACTACATGTATAAATTTGTGGTATTGAGCACTGTTTTATATAGTCTTTAATTTCGCGCATGTAACGACCATCCTTAACAATCCCTATCCTCGTTTGAATAACAAAGCATAACATTCCCCATTTAAAATAGCATTAATGCATTCACATAATTAGAAGACTTATCACTCTTGCGTCAATATCCATTCTGTTATTTTTCTTTCTGTAACTCCCCAATCTATTCCACTACGATAATGCTTATTATCGCAATATCTACAAGCAGGAACAGCTGATGCCAAATGTTTCATTATAGCCTTTGAGTCATCGCAAGCATAAATATCAATTCCATCTTCATCACATACTTTAATATCTGTTCCGAAATAATTATTAAATGTAAAAAAATTTGGGATCGCTTCACAAGTGTAAAGTTTACCGTCCTTCAAAGTAATACACTTATTTCCTTTACCACATAATTTATAACTAATTTTAGGATTTTGGCTTCCTTTAAGATCAATTGGAGTCATATACATTGTCTTTAAAACATCTCCTGATTCAAAGGCATATCTGAATTTAACCTCGTTCTTCTCTGCCAAAGCTTTTGCTTTATCATAATCAAAATCTATTGGGTACTTAGTTACATATAGCAAAACATCATCTGTTTTTAGACTTTTCCAAAAAGAGTCATTTTTATCCAAAAGAAGAGTGCCATTTGTTATAATACGAATTAGCGCATCAGGGAACAATTCTCTGGCGATATGACAATAACTAGTTATTTTCTTGTTAAGTAATGGTTCGCCCCCTATTAAAGTAATCCACTCCACATCATTATTGAACACTTCTCTTAAACGAACCAAATCTCTTTTATATTCATCAATGTCTAAAAAAGACGGTTTTGCTATGCAAGAAAAATTGTCGCAACCACGACAATTTAGATTACAGTGATCAACCACATGTATCTCAACCCTTAGTTTTGTTTTAGGTTTTTTGGGGTTAAAAACAATTCTCATAATTTGCCAAATTCGATCTGGAATATAGCATTTTATCTTATTTTTAATTTGTTCAGCTTTATTTCTCATATCACACAAAAACCTTTACACACACAAGTTTCGGCTTAGTTCAATCCACTTTAGCAGTATCTCAATTATTAGATAATATGTTTTATCTCCGGTATTGTTCATACCCCTATTACACTCTCCATAGAATATTCAACACTTCCCTTACAACTCCTTCTCCACCTTTACAGCTAGCAATATAATCTGCCGTTTCTCGTATTTCGCTCAGAGCATCCGCCGGGCATGCCGAGTATCCCACAGCACTCATAGCACCAATATCATTGATATCATCACCGATATATAGCACTTCTTCCATTGCCACATCATATCTGTCAATCAAAGTCTTTAACGCCTCTAGCTTATCTTTTACCCCTTGCTCTATAAAACTAAGTCCAAGTTTGTCTGCTCTCCTTTGGTTGAGTTTCATGTTTTCACCAGTTATTATTCCGACGATTATTCCTTGATCTCGGAGCCTCGCAAGTGCCATACCATCTTTGGTGTTGAACTTCTTTAATTCATCTCCATTTTCCGAATAATACATTCCTCCATCAGTAAGGCAGCCATCGCAA
>AUXO014240239.1_pt1 | contig 11234 bp, 9 predicted proteins | sample 768731 | NCBI WGS metagenome assembly AUXO01 (sample SAMN02715735, study PRJNA202380) | gut metagenome | biome: sheep rumen | host: Ovis aries | place: New Zealand: Palmerston North | reverse complement strand
AGATATCAGGTGCAGATTTGGATCCAGTTTGCCCTAAATGAACGGCATTGTAGCCAAATACATCTCGGAATATATCCGTCGTTGCCTTTTCAAAGTCCACGGCTTCATCCGTACCCTTGAATGCCATCTCATAATAATTAGCCAAAAATCCGCCAACCATACCATGAGGATATGTCTGAAGAAGAATATCTTCTGTGAGTCTGCCATCTACTCCAGTGATACTTACAATATAATCAATAACTTCATTATTAACAGACTTTACCGGATGCTTTGAGGCATACGCGATAAATGCATTTTTTATTTTTTGCACATCAAGTGTTCGACTTGTAACCGTCTTTGTTGCAATAAGATTTCGAGTATCTTTTCTATGCCATGGATCTATACCGTACTTTCGTTGAAAAAGCTCGCCATCTGTTGGATTAGCAATCAATGTGCTCTTTTCTTCCAAAATTGTCTTTACTTCATCTCTTTTTTCTTCAGGAATAAAAATAATTCCTACATCACGCCCAATAAGTTGCGTATACTCAAGCCAGTTGAACATTGTATTTGCAATGTCCTTCAGTTTCTGAAATGGATCCGTAGCATCCGGATTTGCATCAGGAAGATATATTTTGAAGAAATCATCATCTAATATCTCATCCCCAAAGCTTCTATATTTAATAATCCGATTTACGATTCTCTCATAATCTTTTTCTGTTTCTGCTTCCGTTATAACAATCTTACCTACCTCATCCGTAGATAAGGTAGATATTCTGTCATCCATAAGTAACTTCAGAAGAAATCTGAACGGTTTGATTCTAAAACGTGAGTCTACACCTACCGATATGGAAAAAAGTGATGGAAACTGATATTCAAGTACTTGTTTGCGTAGAACCATAACCGGAGATTTACCATTTACAATGGCTTCTCCTGCAAGTGTAAGATACACTTGCTTTGTTGTCGCTTCTTCACATATGAGTCCTAGTGAGCGAAGCCACGCTGCATATGTTCTTCCTCCAGATCCGCTACCGTCTCTTCTTGTGCCAACTCGTTTTAACCCTGCTTCCTCAAGGGCATTTTCAAACTGAATATGCAGATTTCTACTTCCATCCCACTGATGTTCAAGCGTAGCACCGGCAAATACAGATAGTATCTCCGGGATAGAATTCAGTTTTCTTTTTGGTCTTGTAACCCACCAGTAATTGCAACTTTTACTCATTTAAGTTAGCCTCGATACTTTTATATGGGATTCCTGCAAATGTATTCAATATTGCAGTTGTTACTATTTGGCTTAATTTACACGGTACAGCCATTCCAATCTGCCTTCTTACTGATGAATATTTTCCTACAAACTCGTAATCATCAGGGAATGTCTGTATCCGTGCTCTTTCTCTATTTGTAAGTTCTCTATCCGTCCAGTGATATCCAAATGTCCCACCACCACCAGCAGCTGTTATTGTATAACTTGGTTTGTCCGGATCTAGCTTTCTGTATATCTGAGATATCTTCGTTCTCGTCTTTATTCTAAGCTCTTCGGGAATATTTCCTTCTGCTTCAGCTTGCCACACATTTTGACCAGGCTTTATATACGATAGTCGTCTTATTACTTTCTCGCTCAGACTACGTGATTCGCTATTGGGCATATCGCTCGTGATACCTGCAAGGGCTGTCCTCGATGATATGTCACAGTCCTTGTAAATCTCCGGACTAGGAACCTTGAACTCAACATCTATATCGTCTCTTATACCAACTATGATTACCCTGTGCCTTGTTTGAGGTACTCCGTACAATTCAGACTTGTAGAGATGCGTTACCAGTTTATATCCTGACTCTCTCATATCTTTTAGTATGATTTGGAAATCGTTAGATCCTGCAGATCTTATACCAGATACATTCTCGGCCATAAACCAAAGTGGTTTATACTTCCTCAAAACCTCGATCCCATACCAGTAAAGCTGGCCGAATTTCTCGTTGGCTATACCTTGATGCTCTCCAACATTTGAAAATGAGTTACAGGGGAATCCATATGCAAATGCATCAATATCACCTAAAGCATCAATGTTGAGCTCTCTAACATCTCCACAATATACACTTTCCGGATGTTCCGGACAAATATTTTTTCTATAGGTCTCACAGGTATCTGCATCATAATCATTAGCCCATGCGTGGATAAGACTCAATCGACCATCGTCGCTATGAGATCTAAGTGCACCACAAGCCAAGCCTCCCGGACCACAATATAGTTCGCCAAGTTTAAATTCAGTTATCTTATTCATTTTCACCTCGATATTACGTGTCTCCACGTTCACAGCGGATAAAGTGCCGCCGCACTTTTTAAAAGTTTTATTATATCAGATAATATGTTGTTTTTATCATCTTAAACTATTTGATTTTTTTACTTCGAGATATTACAATAGCCTAAGTACAATATATACACAAGATACATATATGATATGTACAACTTAAGAGGATTGGAAATGGCTAAAATAGTAACGTTTATAGCAGAAAAAGGCGGCACAACACGAAGCTCCGTAGTCTTCTCAACTTCATGGGAACTTGCTAGTCGAGGAAAAAAGATTCTTATTATAGATATGGATGGACAGGCTGCGAATATTTCATATTATGCAGGAGTCAATGTTTCATATGACATGCTTACCATCGTCGATATTTTTAAGGGTAAAAGTTTTTCTGATGCGGTTAAAAATATCAAGGATAATCTCGACATCATTCCGGCTAATGCAGATCTGACCAACCTCGGACAGACAGCCAAATTATCCGAACTTAAAAAAGCTTTAAAGAGTATTAGAGACCATTACGACTATATATTTATAGACGTTAACCCAACACCAGGATGGACCCACTTCTTGAGTTTGTCTGTAGCTGATGGCGCAGTGATTGTCTCCTTGCCTGACGTTGCATGTCTGAAAGCAAATGAAGGTATATTAGATTCTATCGATGAAATTAAGGACGCTACTAATCCTAATCTCTTAGTTCTAGGTCTTCTTTTTGGAAAAAATGAAAACAGAACCTCTATGTCAAAACAAGTCCATGACGTTGCAATGGCAATGATGGAAAGAGTTAATTCATCCGTATTTGATACGTCTATTCGTAATGCTGTGGTTATGGGAGAACTTGTTGCCGTTCACCAAGGTGTTACCGATTACGCTGCATCATCACCTGTTGCAAACGATATAAGAGCTTTCGCAAATGAGCTTGAAAGGAAATGTAAATAATGGCAAAGGTAATCCCAGAGATAGATTCATTCAAAAGCAGAAGCACAAATAATACACAAGATAAACCCAAGAAATACTTAACATATATAGAAAAAGAAGTGGCAAATCCTTCCGTCTCTGTATCATCAAAAGACTACAAGCGCATCAATATGGCTTTTACAGATAATAACTACGCAACCATTCAGAGCGAAACAAATCGTATGGGAATCAATCTTACTTTCTTCGTTAACACACTAGTCCGTATTATTGATAAAGCCGATATAGATAAATATATCGAAGCTCAACCCATCAAAAGGACCAAAGATAATGTCGCTAGACGAAAAGGTAATCCGGCAAAAAGAATCAACCTTAAATTCCCAATGGACACCTATGAAAAGATCGTAGCTGGTGCTGAACAATATAACCAGACCATAACTCAATACATGAACATAATCGTCGAAGTGTATGCACAAGATATGTACAACTAAAAAGCAATATAGGCACAATATAATCCATCAAGAAAGCCTCCAGTGATTATTCACTGGAGGCTCATCTTTTTATTTAAAATTGTCCGGCACGAGAAGCAATTCTTTTAGAAACAAGAGCATCTAAATCTGTTTCTCGTTGGTCAAAATTAATAAATGCGTTTTTTCTCGGTTTTTTACTTCCCTCTTTTACAACAGGCATCTCATACCCATTTTTGATAGCAGCTACCAGATAACCTACTAAATTTTCAATATCTTTAGTGTTAGTATTAGCTACATCATATGCAAGCCGTACCTTTTCTATATCATACCCCGCAGTCTCTGCAATAAGTCTAATCTCTTTTGTTTTAAGTGTCTCTTTTATCAAACCTCTTATTTGGTCAATGATTTCATCCTTCTCATCATCTGTAAGTTCTTTTATAGTCTTTTCTGTCTCTTTTACGATTCTATCAACCGTAAAAAGTACACCAGTAACCTTTCCGCCTCGTCCATTCCTTATCGGAGAATAACTAAATGTATATTCAGGATTCTGAATCTCATTTATCTCAGCAACGGCTTTTTTTAAAGTGTACTTCTCAAAATCATTATATCTTGGCATTTTTTTCTCTCCAGAAATTGATATCTCAATTCTTTCAAAATCATCCGCAGTCTTAGCTTCTGATAGGGCTCTTTTTACATCTGCTGATATATATGGATCCAAAATACCAAGATAATACTTTAGTTCAGATAAACCGTAGTCGAATTGATACTGCATCTTTTTTTGCCGTGTTGTACCATCCTCATATCCTATTCGACTTAACAGAATCTCATAAATACGATATGAATACACTGATTTGAACGACATCATCTGAGAATAACTTAGTGTAGTGTAGTTCTTTTTTAAATTATAAATTTCTTCTTGTATCTTTTTCTCATCTGAAAATTTGATAAATAGCTTACCTTGCTTGGAATCGTAAATCATAGATGTTATTACATCTACAAACCCATACAATCCATCGTCAGGTCTATTGATCATTATCCCCCACTGTTTCTTTAGAGAATCAGGAGAATTACTATCCATCAATTCCTCAACTGTTTTATAGTAACTCCCAGACTTTTTCATAAACATTCTCATATCTGAATTTGAAAATTCAGATACTAATCCATGAGAAAAATCTGCTCCGCATATATGTTCCAAATCCTTGTAATACTTCACTAATTCCGCGGGGCACCCTTCTCGTTTCTCGACATTGAGCAGAGCTGTCAAAAATACCTTATTCGACAATAAAGTAGTTTTTCCGATAGCCTGGATCAGCGAGTTCGATTTTTTTACATTTATAGATCTATTTAATATTTTTGTTTCATTTGAATTATTCATTTATCAACCAACTCCATTTTATCATCACTATAATCCCACTATATACACACACTGTCAACTGTTTTTGCTCCATTTTATCATCAGAATGGCTTTATATGGGGCTTTTACCGCTCCTTTGAATCCTCACTTTTCTTTAATTACTATTTCAGTACCAAACTCATTTACTCCTTTATATACTCACTTTTGATTTGGACGAAAAAAACATACTAATATTTTGAAATTTTTGATCACATTCTGAGTGATTTTTTTTTTGTAAATGTCATTATCTGAGAATTGCTCCAAACTGCACTCACTAACTCCAAATCGCACTCACTATCGCTCCGGGATGCACTCACTATCGCTCCAAACTGCACTCACTATCATATAAATTCACTGCTCCAAACTGCACTCACTATCGCTCCAAATACTCGTAAACTAACTCCAAATACTCGTAAACTAACTCTAATATGCACTCACTTTAAGGCTTAAAATGACGTTTTTTCGCCATTTTAAAGCCCCCTAAAGAAAGAAATATAAATGTTGTTTTATATATAAATAAAAACAACACTATTGTCGTTGTTGTCTACATTCTTAATATGATAGATTCGAATTATTTATATTTTTAAAATACGGCATGGCTGTTTCCATACCGTATTTTTTATGCTCAAAATAAAATTTTTTAAATAAAAATCTAAAAACCTACATATTAAGTGTACGCGAGTTTTCCGTGAGACTAACACCTGCTCTAAGAAAAGAGGATGAACTCGGTTTGCTATCTTCAGACCATCATGTCAGGGGTAGAGGAACAACCAAAAGGACAAGTGTCAAGACTCCGTCTATACAGAAAAAATAAACATTTCACTGAAGAAAATCAGTGAAATCATCAGAGGTAAACTTATATGGTAACGAACGAAGAAGCTCTTCCTGTGCTCAATTTCAACCGACAATATATGAACAACACCAAGTTAAGCCGTATTTTAACGACAAGGCCAATCAATATAAACGAAGATAGTTTTGATTTAAAAATCAATGAACGAGTGGTGAATCTAGTCGATATATGGTCTGACCAAAATATTACTTTATCCAGCACTAATATAACTCAATACGATCTTTCTGTAATGGATGCAGCTTATACAATCATGAGTCAAGGAATTATGCTTATTACCCCCGAATGGATTCTGAGAGTGATGTCCGGTAATCCCAAACAAAAGCTCACGGAAAAGAAAATTACCACAGTAAAAGAAAGCATTAAAAAGCTCCAGGGTGTCCGTATCAAGGTTGACTGTACTGAGGAATATAATGCTTATCAGCTACAAAAAGGGAAAGATCCTGTAGATAGTTGGACATATGAGAGTTATTTACTTCCATTAGGCAAAATAGAAGCTCGATACGAATCAAATGGCAAAGTAATGACCGCATATACGGTTCTTGAAAAGCCTGCGCTGTATAGGTATGCCGAGATGAACCATCAAATAGTTGATGTTCCCGCGTATTTATTCGAGACACGGGAACAATTCAGTGATACAGACGAAGCGGTACTGATCAAGCGATATGTAATCAAGCGAGTCGCTCAGATCGTAAAAAGAAATAATATCAAAACTAATAAAATCTCATTCCTGTGGTATGACAAGAATGAGGGCGAGGAAAGAGGTCTGTTCCCGGAACTTGGATACCTGAAATACCAAAATGAGGATCCGGAACATTTCCGTGTGAAAATTAAGCCCAAAATAAACAAAATTGTTAAAGGAACCCTTGAAAGTCTAAAGCAAGCAAATGCAATCACTAAGTATGAGGAATACAGAGAAGATGGGACTAATAACCCAGCTTCAGCCATAATCGGTTACAAGATATATTACGATCCTAAACTGACTGTATTGCCAAGTAAATAATAAAAAAGTGTACATGCTAAGGAAAAAGATGGTACACGCTAAGGAAAAAGTCGGTACATGCTAAGGAAAAAGATGGTACACGCTAAAGAAAAAACGGGTACACGCTAGACACTTTAAAAATGCCCTGAGGCTAGTATTTTCAAGGGCTTAGGCTTATATGCCATTGGTAGTATAAGTTACTGTAAGTATATGTAAGTAACTATAACGGATAAGCACGGCAATTAGGCTTAGGCCATTGCCGATGCCATCCTTTATTTCCTGAGATGGAACGAAGTTCTTAGTTCATTACTATAATATTATTCGGAGAGATTATGATAGATGTAAAAAAGTACGTGGAAAATATGCGACCTGTAGGTAGTTCGAAGGATTGTTTTATAGATTCTTGCAAGAGTACTTCACCTCGTATCAGTACCGGTTGGTTATCATTAGATAAAGCACTAAATGGCGGACTTGCGAATGAGCTCTATATAATGGCTGCAGAGACAAGTACCGGTAAATCGGCGTTCATGATGAGCTTGGCTCAAAATATAGCAAGGCAGGGTGTTAATGTTCTTTATTTTTCTTTGGAAATGGGTTCAGATGAATTCATTGCTAGAGCCATATCAAGTTTGTCATTTGTGGCAAGTACTAAAGATAAAAGTAAAAATAAGGTAACTGCCGCTGATGTTCTATATTGGTCTTACGATGATCAGCTGAATACGTTTAAAAAGTTATCATATGATGTATACTCTGAGTATTCAGATGAATATTTTGAGGCTTATGGACAGAATTTATATATCATAGAGGCCGGCTTAAACGGCCTCTGTGCGAAAGATATGGCTAATGTGGCCGCTCTGTTCAAAAAAAGTCATCCCAATGAACAGATTGTTGTTTTTGTTGATTACTTGCAAATCATTAAAGCCGATCCGGATGATAGGGCACAGTCAGATCGTAAGACAAAGACAGACATTGCAGTGACAACTCTCAAATCCCTTGCTTCTCAGATAGGAATGCCGGTGTTGACTGTATCAAGTATCTCTAGGACGAACTATAATGATAAGATCTCGACTGCATCATTCAAAGAGAGTGGTGACACAGAGTATACCGGCGGTGTGCTCATTGGTTGGAACTGGTATGGTGTTACTGATGTATCGGATAAAGACAAGGTAGATACGGAGAAAAAGGCTTGTGCCGAAAGGGGCTACCGTAAGATGGTATTTGATGTGCTCAAATACCGTAATTCACAGAGAGATCAAGGAGTTAAACTTGTTTATTTTCCGGCATACAATTACTTTGTCGATAGCAATGATTGGCATGCTGATTATGATAATGAAAATCCTTTTGACAATTGGGATGCTGGCTTAACACCGACAGATAAGCCTAAAAGAAAAACGTTTTAAATCCAGATATTTTAATATATAAAATAGCATCAATAAAGAAGTCTGTCAGTGTAGGATGAGGTATATAGTATGGTTATAGTTACACTTACGCAAAAGATAAATGCTCTCTTTACGGAGCATGCAATAGATTCTGAACATAGAGTTTTTAGCGACATAGAAACGGCAAAAAAATGGTTAACAGAAAATAATTTCAAGACAGTACACGGCTTACGCAATCCAGAAAAAGTATTTTGGGTTCACAAAAACAATAACTCAGAAAAATACGTAGATGTAACGTTCGAAAATGCTGAAGATCAGGAGAGAGAATCCAAATTTAAGAATTTTGATCCAGGGATGGATTCCTGGCAGAAAGCTGCTTATGAGGAAGGCCGTCGAGAGGGCTTTGCAAAGTCAATTGCCAAAGAAGACATCCCGATGGAACAAAAAATCAAAATGTTTAAAGAATATTTTGATACATCATGGCAAGATGCAGAGCAATGGATACTTCAAGAATCCATTGACTCAGATTCAAATACTCCAAGGATGTTGGCAAAGAAAGCTATGAAAGAACTTATGCAGAATAAGAGTACGAGCGTAAGATGTCCTTTATGCGGAGCCGTTCCGGAAATCACAACAACACCTGGTGGCGAAAGGACTAATTTATCGTGTCCTTGCGGATATATTCGTAATGGAGAGATTTATTTTTAATGGAAAGGACTCCCATACGATGCTCTGCTTAGCCATTCGACTAGGACTCCTATTTTTTCAAGTTCTTCGCGAACACATTAGGAATATGCTCTTGATATCATTTAATGAATGACAAAAAGCGGTACAAAGCCCACAAATTGTCAACAGCAGTTTATAATAATATAATTAGTTTAGGTTTGTAATCTTAAAAAAAAACACCTGATCTCTAAAAGAGATTCGGGTGTTTTTAGGCCTATTAGTCTTTGAGGCATCCTATTGGGACAACATATACCCCATCTTGTCTTTGATATGCGTAATTATCTGTGCCTGTAAGTACCATAAGAAACGAAGGGGCATGCATACGTGTTGTATCAATTTTGTCAGCCAGGGTTTTTAAAGTCTCAGCACCATGCTCAATTAAAGTGTCACCACCTAATTTTATTTCAATCAATCCATAATTGCCATTATTCAAATGCAATACTGCATCGCATTCCAATCCGTTTTTGTCTCTATAATGATAGAGATGCCCACCTAACGCATCTGCATAAATGCGAAGATCTCTTATACACATAGTCTCAAATATAAGTCCGAATGTATTTAAATCATTTATAAGGTCTTTAGGGGATATTCCAAGTGCTGAAGTGGCTATTGAAGGGTCTACAAAATATCTCGTATCTGACGTACGTATTACGGTTTTTGATCTCAAATTTGGATTCCATGCAGGCAGATCTTCAATAACAAAAATCTTTTTTAGCGCATTAACATAAGAAAGCACTGTATCTTCATCAAGTGAAGATGAGTCATTTGCATTCATATCGGCTTTAAAAGTGGCATTGCTGACCTGAGCCCCTTGATTTCTGGCATAAGATCTCATAAGTAATCTTGCTCTCTGTTCATCCCTTTTAATGCCATCTGCTCTCGTTATATCGAATTTAACAACAGATTCATAATAGTTTGCAGCCTGGTCAAGAGCAACTTCTTTTTCATTCTGTAATACAGCCCTTGGCCATCCTCCTCTACAAACAAGATACGCTATCTCTTCAATGTTAAGTGGATTCACAGATACAAGTGATTCTCCAGGAGCTTCTTCAAACAAAGTTTTTAAACTAACTTCTCCATTTGATTCACTGGATTCAAACAGGGACATTGGACGCATTTTGATTCTTGCGTAACGACCGGTTCCGGAATGCTCCGCCTTTGAAAGGTCAGCTGGAACTGACGAGCCTGTCAATATAAAGCGTCCTTCGCCATCTCCATGGTCCACAGAGAACCTGATACTATCCCATAGAGTAGGTGCAAGCTGCCATTCATCAATCAATCTCGGATATTTGCCTGCAAGTAATAACGAGGGTTTGATCTCGGCCATTCGAAGATTTTGCTCCTTCTTTTCCGGTTCATCCATATATAAAATACTTGCAGCCATCTGTTCTGCCGTTGTTGTCTTGCCACACCACTTAGGCCCTTCAATAAGAACAGCACCTGCACTTTTTAATTTTCTTTCCAAAAGCCTATCAGCAACTCTTTTTTTATAGTCAGTCATAAATAAAACCTCTTCCAAAATATCAGCACACACTGATTATATATGCCGTTCGGTTATTTGGCAATATTTCGTTCGGTTATTTGGCTGGAATTTGTTCGGTTATTTGGCAATATTTCGTTCGGCTATTTGGCTGGGGAAAAGATGCTGATAAGCCATATTCGAAAGTATGGCTTATCAATGAGGTCGTATTGACTCAAACACAGACGCTCATTTACTTTACGGGTATTTGCAGCTTTTTTAATCAGTACCCGTATTTCTTCAGAGCATCATCTAGCAGCTGATTAAGGATAGACGAGTGTGTGTACTGTCCGTTGTTATGCTCCAATGATTGAAGTCTTTTGTAGACATCTTCGTTAAGCTGAACAGATCTGGATACCTTCTTAATGTCTGCCGGCTGTGCAGATACGAAGAATACTTCTGGTCCGTCTGAATTTCTTTGTGTGAGGATAGGAGTGTAGTATTTACGTTTTTTCTCATAATACCCTTTATCGACTGCATCATTCATAATGGAACTCCATGAAAACTTGTATTTATCTTCAAACTGCTCTTTTGCAAGAGAGTCGTGATCTGCGACAAGATTTTTCTATTGTTCCTCGGTAGCCGTGTCCCTGAACTGCTGTGTGATTGTGTTTCTTGCCATATCAATAACCTCCGAAAATTTTCCCCGAATATTCTTCCTGGGGTTCTTTGATATCGACACCATCCTCGATTGCTGCCATCAACCATTCTCTCTTCGCATCTTCAGACA
>AUXO013411789.1_pt1 | contig 11235 bp, 9 predicted proteins | sample 768731 | NCBI WGS metagenome assembly AUXO01 (sample SAMN02715735, study PRJNA202380) | gut metagenome | biome: sheep rumen | host: Ovis aries | place: New Zealand: Palmerston North | reverse complement strand
GGGGCGTGTCAGAAGCGTGTTTTAGCTTGTTTGGTTGACGCGAGGTCGAAGATTCGGCGGTTGCGTTCCTTTCGCGTCAATCAAAGGGGCGATTATCGTCGAGAAGTGGCCGCGAGAGGAACAAAGCAGCGCACCGATGGATTTCGAGGAAGATTAAATTCATGGCTACAAGGTTTTCTTGCCATTCCGACAAAAAACTGTCTTTGTAATACCGTCTTGGGGAGGCACAGGACAGGATAAACGACTATTATCTAATTATCATTGTTTTCATTATGAAGTATTGTAATCATTGTGGCGCAGAAGTGTCTGAAGAGGCTACCTTCTGCCCGAAATGCGGAGGTTCCTTGGCCGCCGATCCACTGGTTGAAAACAATGTCGCTGTGAGTGACAAGGACTGGCTGGCCACCTTTTTTGCTTTGCTGGTTCCTGGGCGTTTTCGGCGCTCACAGGTTCTACGTTGGGAAAACAGGGTCCGCTATCGCTATGATTCTGACGCTGGGAGGTTTGGGAATTTGGAACTTCATTGATTGGATCGTCATCCTGTGCGGTGCCTTCAAGGATAAGGACGGAAGGGTGATTAAACGCAAATAGACTTCCTGCGCATTTTTTAGGGGATTGTGCTCGGGCCGGGGGCCCTGTGCATTCCCTGACGAGATTGTGCTCGGGCCGGGGGCCCTGTGCATTCCCTGACGGGATTGTGCTCGCCCTGGGGGCTGCGTATTCCCTGGACGCTCGCCGCGGGGCCCTGTGCAACCTGGTGATACACAGCTGCTGGCCCTGCGGGCTTGTGTCGGGCTCCTGACGATGCCGGAAATTCGGCTATCTTCTCTTTCTAATGATATAGAATGCTCCGAGAGCCAGCACTGCAAGGATTGAAAAAGCTGGCCAAATGATTCTTGTATTCGATTCAGTTTTCGGAGCATCGGCTTCGGAGAAGGGATCTTCGGGGCTGAGGTACTTCCCCTCTGCGATCAGCGACAGGCAGAAATCGAGCATGACATCGGTCTGTCCGTCTTCGCCCTGCATCACCTCATAGCGTGTCAACGGTAGCGGATAGTCGGGCAGCAGCCCCCGTCCCACCGGTGTCCGGGCGGTTACCGTCGTATCGAATACGAGTTGGACCATCGGAATCTGAAATGTCTGCAGGCTGTTGGGAAGGCGGATGTCGGCATATTTTAAGGCGGTCATAAAATGATAGCCGCTGCCTGTCTCTCGCCCTACCGATACGCCCCGGCGGTTGCGGACAAGAACAGAGGGAAAGAGCGTAGACGCAGAATAGCTGTGCCCGTTGGTCAGCACATAAATCCGTCCTCCATAATGTATTTCCGGGTCGGGCATCACGGCGGAACAGGTCTCAATCGTATCCGTCAAAAAATAACCGTCTTCACCTTTGCGAGGCACATATTCCGGGAACATGTCTATATCTGCAGAGTAGTTGAGACTGTGTCGCAGGACATCGATGCCTCCTTGGTTCTTCACCCGGTTGTAACCTCCCTTCTGCCGTTCCATAGGACTGTCGGTCAAGCAGGAGAGAAGTTTCATCAGCACCCTGACGTCGCCTCCGGAATTATTTCGCACATCCACGATCAGGTTGGGCAGGTCGCAGCCGGCCAGCGAATCCAGGGCCGCCTCCAGTTGGACATCATTCAAGTCGAAAGTTCTCAGCGCAAGATAAGCCACGGAATCACTGAGCTGCTTCATCTCAAAAACATCGTCTTCGCTACGTTTCTTGTTTAATACAGACCAAAAAAAGACTCGGCGGTATGTCTCGCCAATCTTATACGGTCGGGTGCCTTTTTGGAAGGGAATCAGTACGTGAGACCCATCCGAGAATTCGACATCGAGCTTTCGCTCCTTGTCTTCCCCAAAATGCATCGCTGAGCCATTCTGGCCTAGCAAGACCTTCTCTTCAGCCAAGGTGCTTTCTATCCCCATGTCATATAAATAAAAAAATGAATCGAACCGCCGGGCATACTTCTCCGCCGGAATGCCGTCGACACGAGTGACCGTCCTGCCTTCATATTTCGTATATGCCTCGTTGGCAAGCAATACGCTGAGCGTATCTTCGCACCACATCATGTAGAAACCCGGGAACTTGCCGGAACCGACACCCGGTACGGGATCTTTGTAACGGTAGAGATGGCTGTCCGGAAAGTCCGAAAGGATCCTGTACAGGATAGTCATAAAAGGACTTCCGGGATCCATCGGCTCCGTAATCGTCTGCCGGATGGAATCCATATAGGCGTGGAACGTCGCTTCCGGCATGTGTGCTTCCAGGGAAGGATACAGTTCGCAAAAGGCGGCTTCCAGTACCGTGAGGTCTTCCCGCAGTTTCTCCACAGGCATCGGATTCTCCCGGGTGAGTTTTCCCGGAGCGACGAAAGACGATTCGAGCCCGAATGGAGCCATCGGATCCAAGACTTTGCCGTCACGGCCGGAGAGGGATATCTTTAAGGACGGCTCCTTGAATGCCTTGTAAGAATATGCAAACCGGCCAAGCGTATCCCCGGCACAGACTTTCTGCCCTGTCTTGAAACGGGTATCCCCACTCAACCCACTGATGTTGAGCCTGCTGCCGTCTTTCAATGTGATGGCTATGCTGACATTGACGTATTTCGGGTCAAGTCCTCGTTTGAAATCGGTCGCCCGGATATTTTCGTCGAGTGTTTTGGCAGGGTCAAAAGAACCAAATAGCGATGAGTTCAGATCGTTTATATAGACTACCCCAATGCTTTGTATGAAGCCATCGGCAGGTGATACGATCCAATCGTCTTCCGCGCCCCCGATGAAGATGCTCTCAAAGTTCAGCTTTTGTTCCAGATACTCCTGCGGCTTGCAAAGGATGTCTGTTCCCGCCTCCTTGTCCGCCACAGGCCATAGCATCGACTGGGCCGGAACGGCTTGCGGCAGCGCAATTAATGAAATGACAATCAGCATAACAGTCCGTCTCATAGCAAATAGAATTTTAGTCCAAGAGACAAAGATAAAAAAAAACCGCGCCGTTTCCTAAAAAACATAGGAGTGCTTCTAATTATTTTCGGAATATAGGGTTTCTCATCCTGTCATCCAGCCACGAAATGGGCCATTAGAAGTCTTTTCGCCCAACAGGCGCACAAGATTGAAACTGCCTTGCATCGCTGTGGCGAGGAGTCGATTTCCTTGAGCCTGATTGCCCGGTGAGTTGACGATTGGTCTGGGACACTTTCCCAACATCTTCTTCCTTCTGCTGCAACGGACGCATTTGGAAGTCAGGCGATTTCGTAAGTTGATCCCCTTCGTTTTGATGGGGGTCAACTTGCGTAAAGTGTTGATAATGTGGTGTGTGCATTGCAGCGGGGAGGGGAATACGAGGGATTGTGCTCGGGCTGGGGGCCCTGTGCATTCCCTGACGGGATTGTGCTCGGGCCGGGGGCCCTGTGCATTCCCTGGACGCTCGCCGCGGGGCCCTTGCAAAGGCTTGAATGGCATCCCGGGCCGTCACGGCCCGCTGGTGCTTTTTTGCCGAAATGGGCTTACGAGAGCAAGCTCTCGACGCCCCTTTCGGCAAAAAAGCACCGCAGCTTCGCTGCGATGCCATTCTAGGTTGCGGTGAGTGAGGGAAACGAACCTTAATTTAAAGCCCTATCACAAAGTGTCATAAATCACTAAAACACAATCTTGTAAGTATAACAAGATTTCCTACGATTTATTTGGATTTCTCGTTCTATGTGCGTAAATTTGTGTGTAAATAATAGGAGAGCTTAACATCTCAGTCAAGTACTATCTGGACAAGCGTCCGAACAAGCAGGAGGAACATCCCATCCGCTTTTCAGCCGTTGTCAACGGCACCCGCATCCTTTCTACCACTGGCTTTAGCGTGAAGGAGAAATCTTGGGACGAGAAGGCGCAGCGCGTCAAACCCCATCAGACAAACTCAAAGAAACAAACCTCCGCCCAAATCAACAAATTCCTGAGTGGCGTCGAAACCGTCGTCCTCGAATTCGAGAATACCTGCAAAGGCCGACCCTCCATCGAGAAGCTGCGCGAGGTCATCAGCAGCTACGACCCTAACGCCAACCCTGAAGACGAAGCAGAGCAGGCCCAGCCTGAAGCGCCCAAGCGTCCGTCTGTGGCCCGCTACTTCACGGAATTCCTCAACGACGAGGGTACAGCCAACCAATGGACCACCGGAACCCTGCAGATCTGGAACGCCTTCGAGAAACACATGAAAGCCGTTGTCAAGACCCGCTCCTTCGACTTCTTCAACGACGATGGTATCAACGCCTTCGTCAAGCATCTCCGCAACAACGCTAAGATGCAGGAGAACTCCGTCCAGAAGCACTACCTCTACCTTCGCTGGTTTCTCAAGTGGGCCGTGCGCAAGGGCTACGCTTCGAATAAAGAGATCGGTAAGGTGCAACCTAAGTTCAAGCTGGTCGATCGCCCTGTCATCTTCCTGACGAAAGAAGAGTTGCTCAAACTCTACCACTACGAAGTTCCCGCCAACGGCACGAAGGTAAAGCTCCACAAATATAATGGCGACAAATATGAAAAGGTGGTCCACGATGCCGGTGCCCTGGCCAAAACACGCGACATGTTCTGCTTCTGTGCCTTCACTTCCTTGAGGTACTCCGACATTGCCAAACTCAAACGAACCGACATCACCGGCGACGTCCTCTATATCACCACTCAGAAGACGCACGACCGGCTCCCCATCAACCTCAATAAGTTTGCAAAGGAGATTCTGGAGAAGTATAAAGACTGCCGCTTTCCCGACAACCTGGCGCTGCCCGTGATCACGAACCAGAAAATGAATGAATATCTGAAAGATATTTGCGAACTTTGTGAAATCAACGAGCCCATCACGCGTGTGGCTTTTCGTGCGGGTGAACGCGAGGAGGAGACGTTGCCCAAGTATGAGCTTATCGGCACCCATGCTGGCCGGCGTACCTTCATTTGCTTCGCCCTGTCGAGTGGTATTCCGCCGCAGGTAGTAATGAAATGGACTGGGCACTCAGATTACAAGTCGATGCGCCCGTACATTGATATCGCCGAGAAGACGAAGGCCGAGCAGATGGCGGTGTTTGAGAAGGGGTTAATGCAGTAATTTTATGGAAAAGAGGGTTGCCAATCTTCTAACTGATTATGTTAGCAAATGTGCAAGGTGCTTGTACCGTCGTACTAATGAATGTGGTTATTCAGACACATCTTTAGTAGCCCCGGAATTAAGTCAGGAGGATTTTGAGTCCATGTTTCCCGTTGAGCAAATGCTTCATCGGACACAAGAAATGCACATTCCGTGTGACAACCAGATGGATGTACAACAATTAATTGAAAAAGTTGATGCAATCATAGATGAGTCAAACATTCCTTTGCGTTCAAGCTGGTTGCTTAGTTATTTTACTAAACTCGCGGCAGTAAAAGAAAAGGTTCGTAAAGAGTCAGGTAAATTTGAGTCTGCCTTTCTCCCTCGTATCGATGATGTGATTACTCATATTATCGCTAAGATCGATTTAGCTTATCTTAAGAATGGCCATGACATTTCTTATTTTTTGGGACTCGTGGACAGGAAAAACAATCGAATAAAACACCTCGATTCAGTATGCCCTCACAAGATAGTTGAGCATTACTTAAAGCTTGCAACCCCCCTTGAGGGTTATACTGAACAAAACGAGGTGGTACCTGACACCAATCCTTCAGACGCTGAGCGTTTGGTCAAGAAACTTAAAAGTGAGTTTGGTGTATCGGGGCCCCGTTTCCCCAATCGTTCTGCATCTTATGAATTAAAATCATGGATGCGGGAGCAACGGAATGTGGCTTTGGTTGAAATGGTTCTATGTGAATTCGGTTATGGCGATCTCGTCGGCGATCCTTCTTTTGAAAAGTATGACAGTAAACAAGGTTCTGAGCGACTACAAGAGTGGATGTATACCGATTTCGGACGTTGGGACGAACTCAAAAAAGAGATTTTCGATATTGCTGAAAGAAATCGTGATAATCAAACGATTCTTGAACGAACACTCGGCAAGCAAGTTGAGGCTTGTAGTAGTCTTGCCCGTTATTGCTATCCTCCTGCCGACGCGCCTCTAATTGAAAAAGAGGCGGCAGTAGTCCTCAAACTTCTGTCGAACGCATCTTTCCCCGGAGTTGTTGAGGCTGTTAAGGTTTGGGACACCGCAAAACAAGAAGCTTTTCAGCTATCAAATCCTGAGACTGACCAGGTTGGTTATTTGGATGCTCTTTATCGTCTTTCTGTTGAGAACTCCGAAGAATTGAAATGTGATGCTTCTCCTTTTATGCTGGTATGCGCAGGGAGAGCTCGGGCCTACATGAAGAGACTGGCTATCTATATTGAGAGCGCCCTTTTCCGCTTTTGTCCTACTTTGAGACTATCAAAAATGGAGCAATCGTTCAATATATCGATTTCAGATGGTGTTAGCGAAGACGAGATATTTCATGAATTGGGCTGGCAAACATCAAAGGAAAGAGAGGAGAGCGATCGAAGATATATTGATTATTCGGAAGAAACACCTGACAATAAATCAGGAGTGTCTTCTGGGTCTTCAGGCAAATTAGTTAAAGATACCCCTCCTGCGGATTTACCGCTTTGCGGTGTTGATGAGGTTGATAACCTGGGTTACTATTATTTCCAGGCTGCCGCATATAATGAGCTCAAGGCTCAGGATGATCGAGATAACTTTAGAAAACTTTGTTATTCCAAGGCGGAGGATAAAACACTCAGTGAGGAGGACAAAAAGATTTGGATTATGCGGGTTCTCCAGACCATAGATACAGCTTATGCTCTAACTGTGCATGGAGATAAAAACGAGCAAATCATCGAGCATCTGGCAAGGCAACTCGCAGTCGTGCTGGAGTGTTCTTTTATGGCTGTTGCCAATCCGATTTGTGTTAAGCGAATTGGAATGGAGAATGACCTTTCTTTGGTTTTCCGATTTACGATAGATTGGGATAAGGATCACCCTTTGACCGATGTAGAAATAATGACTCGTTTCTATGAAGTGCAAGGTGAGGTGGGCGGCAATATTGTTTTCTTCGAACGCCAGATGTGTTTACCTTGTGACGTGAAATCATGTCCGTATCGTTTAATCTCCTCTATAGGGGCCGAGATGGTTCTTCCTGATGATTGCCCCGATGATCATGTTAAGAATGTTACGGCGTATGGCCCCATACATAAAGATAGCAGGAGTGATGACGAAGAAGATGGTGGCGGCGGAGATGGAGAAAGTCAAGAACATGGAGAAGAGGAAATATCCTTCGCCGAGCTTGGTGACCCTATTTCACATGCTGAAAATTATCTAAAGGCCCTGTATCCTGCTTTCGTGGATGAACAATTCAAATGGAAGAAAGAGAGCGCTACAAATTACCACGCTTATTGGGCTGCAAAAATCATTAATTGTACTTTTCAAGAAATCAAAATCGACTCGGTTGGTGAATTATTTGGAATCAATTCTTTACGGACGTACGGCTCTCAGGCAAAGAAGAGAGAGGGCGTTAAATCTGCTATAATTAATGCCTTCAAAAACGCCAATTTGACCTTGCCGACTGGGCTTTGATTTTGCCTCCGGAACGCTTACATACTTACTCGAATACTTACCGACTTACTTACCTGATAATTACATAGTTACTTACTTGCCTCCCGTTATGCAATTAGTGCTTACGGGAGGTATTTTTTTTATTTTTTTCTTTCCAAATTGCGAACGTTTTAAAACGCAACGCATGGTGCACCGTGCTTTTACTAACCCTTAAAAACAGTAAAAGCTCATGCCTGTTTTTTACGAAAACACTCCGCTCGGCTCGTTGACCGTGGGAGACCTCAAGCATTTGGTTGAGGAATTCATTTCAACGGCAGCAAGCAGCCTTCATAAAGAGGAGAAGACTGCTACATCCGCTAACCTTGTCTACGGCCTTCGTGGTATCCAAGAACTTTTCGGATGCTCCCACAAGACCGCGCAGGCCTACGAAGACGGATTCTTGAAGTCAGCCGTTAGGCAGAATGGCCGCAAGATTGTCGTCGACCGTGACCTGGCGCTCGAACTCTTCGCCGCGCATGCGGAAGGAGGTAAAAAATGAGCCGCCCTCGTCACATCAGCGAAGTCCTGAAAGAAATCTTTCCGGACGCGCACATCCCGTCTCCCGACGATACCGCCGAAGAAACTGCCACGGAAGATGAACAGAACCAGGAGGAGGACCAGAGATGATCGACAAACCTTCCATTCTCCGTCGTACAAACTACGGCATCCGACTCTACACCCACGCCATTCGTGAGCGCTGGCCCGACGAGATGGCGATGAAAATCTCCGGCGACGACTGCGGTATCTGCCGCAACCCGCTCACCGAAGACGGTCCGCGTACTCTGCACATCTGGGTCGAAAAACTCCCGTCCGAGCAGCGCCTTCCCGATCGCATCGCCCGTCACCATGACGAGATCGGGTTCGTCGCCGACGGCGATTGCTTCGATTTCGCAGAGCGCTACTACGGCAAGTCGGGGCAGGAGCTTCTTGATTACCTCAACAGCGAGCTGAACCTTCATTTGGAGCCGGGATGGAATCCCTACAGTAGCCATCTTACCCCACAGTTGGCCAAGCTTAGCGACGAAGGTCCTCGTTGCTCGTTCTTCCGTGCACCCATTGGCAATGTAACTCCTGAGAGGGAAGTCACGCTTGCGGAGGTGTACACGTATATTGTAGGTGACCAGGCATATGAGCGTACAGCCAAGTTACGCTCAATCTCCGATCCGAAAGAAGCGCGTCGTTACAATGCGCTGCACTTCGACTACATCACGGCCTCTGGTACCTTCACCTCGCGCAAAGATGAGTGTCTCGTCCAGCATAGCGGCATCATGACCATCGACATCGACAAGATCGACAACGTGGATGATCTCTTCGACCGCCTATTGCAAGACGAGTATCTCGAAACGGCGCTTCTGTTCCGCAGTCCCAGTGGCAACGGACTCAAGTGGCGCGTGTCAGTCGATCTCAACGGGTTCACGCATGCCCAGTATTTTCAGGGCATCTCCGGCTACATCCACCAGACTTACGGTATCCTCATTGATCAGTCTGGCAAAGATGTGTCGAGAGCGTGTTTCCTGGCACACGACGAGCGAGCCTATCTTAATCCCCAGTTTTCTTAACCTATTGGAGAGAGAAAAGTGAAAAAGAAAACATTCAACCCTGCGGAGTGGGTCGAAACTCCGCCTACGACATCCCCCAGTGCAGCGGCTCCAAAAAAGCCGCTGCCGGATGCCGGTTCCCGTGCCGACGATGTGGCGACAGTAGTTGCTCGTATCGTTGAGCGGGGAGTTGACATCACGAACGGCTACAAAAACTGGCTCGACCTGGGCTTTGCGCTTGCAGATGGACTGGGTGAAACTGGACGTAGTTACTATCACCAGATAAGTCAATTCTTCGCAGGCTACAACGCTACCGAATGTGACCGTCAGTATGATGCGTGTCTTCGCGGTAAAAAAGTCGGGATCACGCTGTCTTCGTTCTTTCATCTGGCGAAATCCTGCGGCATCGACATCGCTACGACACAGCCCAAATTCCGTAATTCCGTAAATTCCGCACCTACGGAATCTGCGGAATCTACGGAATCTTTCCCGGGTGAGGAAGTCAGCCTCCCAGCTCCTTCCTTCTCCGAATCGGTCTTCCTTGATCTTCCGGAGTTCCTCCAGAGGATTTGTTGTAAAGCCGATAACCCTAAAGAAGCGGACATACTTATCCTTGGTTCTATGGCATGCTTGTCTGCTGTGCTGCCCAACTACTTTGCAGTTTACGACGAGATGACCATTTACCCAAACCTGTGCTTTTACCTTACTGCCCGTGCGTCTGCAGGCAAAGGCCGCATGGCACTCTGTCGATATCTGGTCAAGCCCATCCACAATGAGCTTCGTGCCGAGTTTAAGAACATAAAGGCTCAGTACGATAGCGATATGATTCAATTCGAACGCGACAAGCGGGACAAGTCGAAGACAGGTATTGTCAAGCCTGAGAAACCCAGGCAGCGGATGTTACTGATTCCGGGAAATACCAGCGCGACCGCAGTCACGCAGATCATGCACGACAACGATGGCACGGGCCTCATATTCGAAACCGAGGGAGACGTTCTGGCCAGTTCTTTCAAAAAAGAACATGGCGACTATTCCGAGAATTTTCGCAGCGCGTTTCAGCACGAGCCATTCAGTTATCACCGACGGGGCGAAGATGAGCATGTTGAAGTAGAGGTCCCCAAGTTGTCAGCTGTTCTTTCGGGAACGCCCAATCAAATTTTGACTCTCATCCGCACACCGGAGAATGGTCTGTTTTCGAGGTTTGCGTTTTACTACTTGGAGTCGAATCTTGAGTTCAAAAACGTTTTCAAGCGCTCTGCTGGTCCTTCGCTCAACGACTACTTTTCTAAGTTGGGCGAAGAATACCTGGAGTTCTATCACGCGCTCAAGTCGTTACCCGAGCCATTGGAGTTTTCACTTACAGAAGGACAGCAGAGCGAATTCCTCGACTTCTTCTCTGAAACCCAAACTGACCTCTTCATCGATTTTGGTGACGGTATCGTTGCTACAGTTCGTCGACTTGCGGTCATGGCCTATCGTATTGCCATGGTATTGTCGGGGATCAGACTCATGGAGTCGGGTAATCTCTATGAGAATGTGGTTTGTAACGATGCTGATTTCCGCACGGCAATGGCCATTTCTCGTGCCCTGCTGAGTCATTCCACCAAAGTATTTTGCGAGCTATTCGGCGAAAAGCAGCGGAAGCGGCTTTCTTCTTCCGTCGAGAAGAACTTATTCGATTTGTTGCCAGAGGATTTCGGCCGGCAAGACTATCTCTCGACCGCAAAGTCCCTGGGTATCAATGAACGCACTGCAGAAGGATATGTGGCCAAGTTCTGCGGCAAGATGGGGCTCGTCGAGCGCCAAGGCTACGGAAAGTACCATAAAAAACAAAGACAACCATGAAAATCTTAATAGATAACGGCCACGACCGTGAGACCCCAGGCAAATGCTCGCCCGACGGTCATTTCAAAGAATACCAGTACACCCGTGAGATTGCTTCAGCAGTCGTCGCGTACCTCGAATACCGCGGCTACGATGCCCAGTTGCTCGTACCCGAGTTCGAGGATGTTCCGCTCAAAGAGCGAGTCAAGAGTGTGAACCGCTGGTGCGACAAATTGGGGCGCGAGAACGTCACGCTTGTCTCTGTCCATGTCGATGCTGCTGGCTCCGATGGCCAGTGGCAT
>AUXO012213927.1_pt1 | contig 11235 bp, 9 predicted proteins | sample 768731 | NCBI WGS metagenome assembly AUXO01 (sample SAMN02715735, study PRJNA202380) | gut metagenome | biome: sheep rumen | host: Ovis aries | place: New Zealand: Palmerston North | reverse complement strand
GCCAGGAGGAGATAGCCACTCAGCGGCTCCAGGACATGTTGCCAAGGACGAATGGCCTTGGGACTTCTGATTTCAATCGGTCTGTCAGCCTCCAGTGCCCTGATGCAATCGGGGATGATGCGATCCTTGGCCCAGTCACCACCACCAACCACATTACCAGCCCGACAGCTGGCAATGGCTACATGGTGGGATTTGCCGTAGTCCTTCGGGTTGAAGAAACTCCTGCGCCAGGAACTGATGGCAATCTCGGCCGCCCCCTTGGAGGAGCTGTAGGGATCATAGCCGCCCATGGGTTCGTCTTCGCGATAACCCCAGATCTGTTCACGGTTCTCGTAGCACTTATCGGTGGTAATCATGACCACCACTTTCACAGAATCCGTTATACGACAAGCCTCCATGATGTTGATGGAGCCCATGACATTGGTCTGATAGGTCTCTACGGGGATCTCGTAGCTGAGACGTACCAAGGGTTGGGCTGCGAGGTGGAAGACTATCTCAGGCTGGTACTCGGCAAAGATGGCCTTCATCCTTTCTCCGTCGCGAATATCAGCGCGGAGATCAGCCTTGATCTTCCGGCCTATGCCAGAGAGGACATAGTTGTCTTTCTCAGAATAGGGTTCCAACCCTACCCCGATGACCTCAGCTCCCAATTCGTGGAGCCAGATGCTGAGCCAAGAGCCTTTGAAGCCTGTATGTCCTGTGACCAGGACACGCTTTCCTTTGAAAGCACCGTTGAAAACGTCTATCATAGTCATTTGATGAGTTCAGACACAGGTACCGAGCGATCCCACTTCTTCCAAGGAGCGCGATCTTCTTGTAAGAGTTTGTCGAGGAGGTTCTTCTCACGGATGTTATCCATGCACTGCCAGAAGCCCTCGTGGATATAAGACATCAGTTCACCTTCGCGTGCCAGAGACTCCAATGGTTCGCGCTCAAATATAGTCTCATCGCCCTCGATGAGGTCGAAGACCTCTGGTTGGAGGACCATATAGCCGGCATTGATGGGAGCGCCATCAGAGAGACTCTTCTCACGGAAGGATTTGACTGCGCCTCCCTCGATGTCGAGGACCCCCTTGTCCTGTTTCATCTTCACAGCCGTGAGGGTGGCTTTCTTGCCATGAGACTGGTGGAAGGCCAGGAGTTTGTTGATATCGACATCGCAGACCCCATCGCCATAGGTCATGAAGAAAGGTTCATCGCCCACATAGCGCTGGATGCGTTTGATGCGACCACCAGTCATGGTGTTATAGCCAGTGTCGACAATGGTGACACGCCAGGGGTCGAGATGACTCTCATGGATTGTCATCTCGTTATTTCCATGGGTAAAGTCGAAGGTGACGTCGGAGTTGTGGAGGAAATAGTTGGCGAACCATTCCTTGATGTACTCTTGTTTGTAGCCGGCACAGATGATGAAGTCGTTGTGGCCGTAGAAGGCGTATTCCTTCATGATATGCCAGAGGATGGGCATGCCTCCGATTTCGATCATCGGTTTGGGTTTGAAAACCGATTCCTCGGAAATGCGAGAGCCGAAGCCACCGGCGAGTAAAACTGTTTTCATTATATAATTGTTTATTTATTTTTCGAAGCGCTGGGAGTGGTTGCGGTGGATGAAGTAATTGACGGAGTAGTCGAAGGCCAGCCAAACCAGCACGTCGATGAGGAATATCCACGTGGAGGCGATGTGATGCCATACGCCTATCAGGGTGACGAGAACCATCAAGAGGGAGACAAAGACAATAATTCCCATGGTGAGATGAGGACCGATGCCTGTGCGGAGGAGTTTATGATGGATGTGGTTCTTGTCGGGGAGGAAGGGATTCCTGTGGTTACGAATACGTGCCATGACCACCCGGACGATATCCAGCATCGGGACGAGCATCGTGGCCAAGCCGATGATCAGCATCTCACGGGGGAAGGTACACCCTGCCCCACTGGCCATGTAGATAAAGAGGAAGCTGACCAGATAGCCCAAGGTCAGGGCCCCTGTGTCGCCCATGAATATCTTCTTACCCGTGGTGGCATTGCCAAAGACATTGAAGATCCAGAAAGGCAGGAGGATGCCCAGCATGCCAAAGGCCACAATCATAAAGAGGTGCTGGTCGCGTACGACCGCAGCCAGTCCCAAGGTGAGGAGTGCCACAAAACAGATGCCTGCCGCCAGACCATCGAGGCCATCGATGAGGTTGATGGCATTGGTGATGTAGACCACCATGAAGACCGTCAGAGGGATGCCTATCCAAGCCGGAAGCGTATGGATGAAGAAGAGTCCCGAGAGGTCGTGGATCCACAGACCTGAGACCGGGAAGAGCAAGGCACAGACAATCTGCACTATGAACTTCGCCTGATAAGAGACACCGATGAGATCGTCGACCACCCCTACGAGGTAGAGCATCATCAGACCTACGAAAAGGAGCAGAAAGCGGGTGACCGTCAAGGAGAGGTTGTCGACCTGATAGGTATGCCCCAGCATCACCCAAAGGCCCATGACCAACGTGATGCTCATCAGGAGGATGGGCAAGAAGGTGATGCCCCCCAGGCGAGGTACCGGCATCTCGTGCATCTTCCGTTCATCGGGCATATCGAAGAGCCGTTTACGATGACTGAGAATCAGCACACGCGGGATAAAGAGCCAGCCCAAGAGGGCCGATATGAGGAATGGTACCAGGATCGTACTCATAGATCACGGTTTTTATTCTTGTAATAACTGATCACCACCTGGAGGATGAGCCAGAAGGACACATCGGTCACCAGGAGGATGGAGAGGTTCCACCCGCCCCACACGCCAACGGCATTGAACAGGATGAAGAAGACCGACACCAGGAGGATGGTGGTCAACACCTGCATGGGACTCATGCCACCCTGAATCAGGCGGTGGTGGATATGGTTGTTGTCGCGCTGGAAGATACTGCGGTGGTTGACCATACGTGTGACAGCCACACGCAACACATCGAACATCGGGATGATGAGGGTGCCGAAGCACACCATGATAATTCCCTCGGGCAGAGACGTGCCCCCCATGCGACTGAGGGCAATCACCACGAATGACAGCACATAGCCAATGACCAGTCCACCCGTATCACCCAAATAGATATTCCGCCAGCCTATGCGCCGCTCCATCACATTGCGGTAGAAGAAGGGGATGAGCATGCCAATCATCGTGGCACAGATCATCAGCAGGATATACTCATGGACATAGAGTGCCAGGAAGCCCAGGACCGCAAAGGCAATCATGGCCGTACCAGCCGCCAGCCCATCGACATCATCGAGCATGGTAATCGCATTGGAGATATAGATGATCGTAAAGATGGTCATCGGTATGCCAAACCACCAAGGCACCTCAAAGATGCCCAGGATGCCATGGAGATCATCGAGCCAGAGTCCTGAGAGCGGAATCAAGGCTGCTGCCAGGACCTCTATGACCAGACGAGAGGTGAGACTGACCCCCAGGAGGTCGTCCATCACCCCCAGGAGATACATCATCGTGAGACCTGCGATGCCAAACATATAATAGACGAAGGTGTCACTGTCTTCGTAGGCTATCAGCGGGAGGATATGGAACTTCACCAGACAGACCATCGTGGCCCCCACGCTGATGACCAGGATGGGGAACAGAGACACCCCTCCCAGACGAGGGACACGCAGGCGCCCCTTGTCACGCGTCTCAGAAGGCACAACCAAATCCTTCTTGACACTCACCACCAGGATGCGGGGAATGATGTAAGTGGCCAGCACCACCGAGAGCAACAGAGGAAGCAGGATAGCCAGGTACTGCATCTAGAGAAATTCAAAGAGTTTGTAGATATACCGCAGACTGAGCAGGAAGCGATTGGTGACCACCCCATGATGCTTCATAATCTGGAGGTGCTCCTTCATGATGAGCGACCAAGCCCCATAGCCCGTGGTAGAAGCCCCACCCAGGCGCATCGTCACGAAATCCTTCTTGATATAACGTGCACGGATGCGATGAATGAAGAGCAGGCGCACCAGCATCTCGAAATCGGCTGCAATGCGATAAGTGGTATCAAAAGCCCCATACTGGTCGTAGACCGCCTTGCGACAATAGAACGAAGGATGAGCCGGCATCATGCCGAAGCGCATCATCCACCGCCGGAAGACCCCAGAGGAATAATAGCGCACACTCTTCTCCGGGTGGTCACTGCTGACATAGTGGATATCCGCATAGACCGCATCGACATACTCCCCCCCGAAGCCCTCTACGACAGACTCCAACACATCATTGGAGGTGAAGAAGTCATCGGAATTGAGGATGCCAATCACATCGCCCGTCGCCATCGCGAAGCCCTTGTTCATGGCATCATAGATGCCCTTGTCGGGTTCACTAATCCAGCGCATCCGTCCACCAAACCTCGGTTCGTATTCGCGGATGATATCGAGGGTGCCATCCTTCGAAGCCCCATCGATGACGATGTACTCGAAGTCCTGGAAGGTCTGCGAGAGGATACTCTCCATCGTATCGCGGAGGGTACGTTCGGAATAATAGGTAGCCGTTATGATGGTTATCTTCATCTGGACTGGTGGTTTTGCAGGACCTCATTGTAGAGTTGCAAGTACTCCTTGTAACGGTCCTGACGGTTGAAGAGTCGGATGGCCCTTTCGCGACAAGCCTGTCGCATGGCCTCACGCCCAGGCAGACTACAGATCTCCATGACAGCCTTGGCCAGTGCATTGACATCGCCCAGCGGCACTACCCTACCCGTGAGGTTGTCGACCACCTCCGGACAAGCCGAAGTGTCGTAGACAATCGAGGGCGTACCACAGGAAAGTGCCTCAGCCGTGGTCATGCCGAAGGACTCCACCTTAGAAGGGTTGACAAAGACATCAGCCTGCGAGTAGATCTCGGCCAACTGACTGACACTATCCGTACGCCGGATGCAAGTGATGCCCTCCGGAAGCCGGTGCATCTGGTCCTCGTTGACCCCGACCACCATGACCTCATAGTCATCGGGCAGGATTTCACGCAAGGCCGCCATATCATCGAGTCCCTTCCAGTCGTACCAGGCATTGCAGACACCCAGCACCAGCGGATGACCATCGGTGACAGAAGTAGGAGGCGTACCAGAAGGTCTGAACACCTCTGTGTCGAGTCCATTGTAGATGGTCCGGATATCCATGTCCTGCATGAAAGACAGGCGTACCTGCTGTTCCAGCCAACGAGAGACCGTGACCAAGTGGAGATCCTGTAAAGAGCGGAAATAGCGCTTTTTCAACTTGAAGTTGCTCCGACTGCGATCCAAGAGAAAGCTCTTCGGGTAACCCTTCGACTGCAAGGGACAATGACAGCACTGCTCCTGGAAGCGATCACAATGGCCATGAATGGGCCAGGCACAATGGCCGGTGAAAGCCCAACAGTCGTGGAGTGTCCACACCACCGGGATATCGACGGTGGAAAGATAGCGGAACAAGATGGGGTAGTTCAGGTAGAACCCGTGGATGTTATGCAGATGGATCAGATCAGGCTTTATCTGTTCAATCTCCCTGATCAGCTTCTTTGTCGGTCCACAGGAAGCCAGTCCATGGCGATCGAGCAGGAGAGACTGTGCCCCATGGAGACAATGGTCGAAGAGATCGCCAATCTTCACGATATGCGACTTGCTGGGGTTGGCATAGCGCCCATAGGCGATATAACTCTCCCACCCCTGCGCCATGGCCTCCAGGCCAATCTCCTCGGCAATACGCCCATGGGAGCCCCAGTTGGCCGCCACATTAATCTGTAGTAATTTCAGTTTCGTCATAAGTGACATGAATACGCATCAACCAGTCGAAGATCAGGAAGAACACGAAGAACGTGAGCCAGCTGAAGATATCTGCACGTACCAGGAAGATGCAGTTAGCAAACAGCGCCATATAGGCGTAAAACGCATATTTAGAGGCAGGGATTTCCACCCTTGCCACCAAGAATCCCAAGAGCGCCATCAGGACAAAGACCCCGATGAAGGAGAAGTTCATGTAGATATCACCCACCATGTTGGTGCCCAGACCATAGGTTGCGTCAGAGAAACGCGTCAGGAGATAACCCGTCACCACCTCATCCATATCAAGTCCTGTCAGGAGTTTCGTAAAGAAGGAGCCGCCCATCGGGAGAAAGACAAAGAGGTACTGTACATAAGACGTACCCATCATATAGCCATTGACAGTGGTATAGTCGATACCATCGTAGAGTGTCTTGGCATTCACCACAAAGTCGGTCAGCAACAACCAGAGGATACTCGGGGACTCCATGACCACCTCGATACCATACTTGACAGAGTCCACCAGATTGGCATTACCCAGATTGAAGGACGACACACGGGTGATGGCCAGGAAGATCATCAGAACCATGCCAAGTGCCATGGCCGGCAAGAGTACCCGAAGCCGGACTCTTACATAATAGGTATCTATGAGCAAGAGCAGCATGAAGATCAGGAAGATCACCATGCCACGGCTGCCCACAAAGAGCAGACTGACAGAGAACAAGAGCGTAGAGACGATGTTGAGCTTGTTTTTGAGAAATATCCCTTTGACAGAAGCTTCCTCCGGCTGCAGCTGTTGGGCCTGGAAGAACCAGGAGAGGGCTATCAGTGAGAGGAACATCGCCATGAGACGCGGATAGAGATGCTCAAAGCCCCTAGCCAGGCGCAGGACAAAAACAAAGCAGAACAAGCCCAGACTGGCTATCAAAGCCACCAAGGCTATCCTGTTGACCGCCATGCGAGGGATATAAGCCACGATCTTGCGCTGCTGTGGCAGTTCGCGTTCAGCAAACACATTCGCCAGCATATAGAGCGCGATGCCCACCTGAGCCACTGACAGGGCATAAGGGATAATATCGTTGTTCGTACGGAACTGGAATGGCGGCAGGAACTGGTCATCGGGATAGATAAACACCGCATGGGCATAGTTGATCAGGAAGAAGGTCGGGATAAAGAACGTATCGAAGCAGATGAGCCCATTGCGACGGATCTTATGGTGCATGAACACCACCCCCGTCACAAAGAAAGAGGCCATCTCCCACGCGCAGAAAGGCTTGGAATAAGTTGTCGGCGCCAGAAAGAAGGAAATCGCCGATAAGAAGACAAAGAGGATGGTTATATAACCGACCATGCCTATACCTTATATAATATAATGGTGGATGATGTGGAACACCAAACCGTCGAGATGCCAACCAGCCAAGGTCAGCAGGAGTTTCTTTTTCAGATCGAGGCTGGAAGACCAAACCGGGATGTCGTTGTATTGGGCCCGGACATAAGGATAGTCAGCCTGGGCTGCCAGTCCGTAGAGCGTGACCTTATTATGGAGTTTTGCCTCTTTGAGGGCCTCCTCATAATCGGCTGCATCAGGAATCCCGGTGAAGAAGTCCTCGAGGATTTTCATGGCCCTGACAGTGGTCTCCAGGCCCCTCCGGCGCACGACTGTAGAGCCAGAGCCAGCATATTTGACATAGTTGACCAGCGGAGCCTCGACCTTCGCCACACGGGCTGCCTTATAAGCCATCACCGGGATGAGGACAAAATCCTCGGAGAGGTCAAGTCCATCCGGGGCAAACAGTTCGTTCTCCAGGATAAACGACCGACGGATGAGCCGTCCCCAGACATTGATGGTAGACTTGCGAGTCAGCAGGCGACGCACATAGTCGGCCTTATCCGCAGGAACCACATCATGATGCGGTGTCACCTGGTCGCCAAAGACAAAGTTATAATCCGCCATGACCATATCGGCCCCTGTCTCCTCTGCACAAGCCACATAACGGGCAATCGCCTCAGGCGCCAGGAAGTCGTCGTCATCGAAATGGAAGATATAGTCGCCCGTGGCATGGAGCACCCCCGTATGTCGGGAGGCCGAGAGTCCACGGTTCTGTTCGTGATCCACGACATGGACTGCTGCCCTGCGCTGAGGATAATCCTTCACCACCTCAAGCAGCATCTCGATGCTACGGTCCTTCGTGCAGTCGTTGACGAAGATATACTCAATATGTTCATACGTCTGTTCCATCAATGAGCGTACACAGCGATCGATGAAACGCTCTGCCCCATAGACAGGTACACAGATGGAAACGGTAATCAGTGATTTCATTTACGATGATATGATTCGTACAAGGCCCCTACTCCAAGAAGAAGCGTAAAGAGCCTATGTGAGATAAGAAACTTGATGATCCGAGAAGAGAAGCCCTGCGACTGGAATCCCCTATCGAAATCATGGAAATACTCAACGGGAATAGTCCGGAGGTAACGCATCTTCTCTGTCCACGTATAGGCATTGTCGGAAGCATAGAGACACTTCGGACAACGAATGAAAGCCTCAGCCACCTTGTTCTCCCAGACCAGCTGTGTCTGTTGGGGCTGGGGCAGGTGTAAGCGACCAGCAAAACGCGTCACCTCACGCAGACAAGCCTCGAAACAGGCATATTCCGACTCGAAGGGGTAATAGTGGGACATGAGCGAGCCCTCGCGGGGAGAAGCCTTATAGTCGCACCAGGTGCTGAGCACCACCGTATCAACCAGATTCAGATAGGTATAGAAATACACCATATCCTCACCATAATGTACGCCCAGCGGGAAAGTGAGCTGATGACGAAGGAGTATCCGACGGTTGAAGAGCTTTGCCACAGGACCAGAATCGACCAAGATATGATGCCCCAGCATGTATCGAGCCGTATCCTCACCATGGAGGACCACATCCTCCGTTATCACATGCTCATGACACCGCTGATCGATGCTGGTCATCACCAGACAACTGTCGCCCTGGATGAGTGACACCAGGTGGGAGAGATAGTCGGGAGACACCGTATCATCGCTGTCGACATAGCATATCCAGTCGCCCTGTGCCTCTTCTACGCCTTGATTGCGGGCAGCACTGACACCACCATTAGGGCGGTGGAATACATGGATACGCGGGTCTTTCTGGGCATAGGCATCGCAGACATCACTGCTGCCATCGGTGCTACCATCATCGATGAGCAGGCATTCGTAGTCCGTATACGACTGGGCCAGGATGCTGTCGAGACACGCTGGCAGATAGGAGGCAGTATTGTAGACTGGTATGATGACGGAAACTAGCATTGGCGCTGGTAGTACTTCAGGAGGAGTTTGAGGTATGGGATAGCCAAGGGGATGGGAAGAGCGAGATGGAGGTCACGCAACTGCTTTTTTATATCGGTGCCGTTGAGAGAGAGGCAGTTGAGCCAGGAGCTCTTCATCTGATTTCTTTGTTGGCGGTAAATTTGGAGGTGAGAAGCACGATGGAGGACTGCGAGCTGGAAGTTGCGGATGATGTTGTGGACATCGCTATCGCCCGTCAAGGCGTGGGTCTGGGCGAATGATGACATTTCAGTCAGGATGGTGTTTAATGAGGTGATGTGCCTCGGAGAGAGCGTATGCTCTGTGATGCTGCCCTGACGGAGTTTGTAGATATAGGTCTCGGCAGAGATGATGGTCATAGACTGAGCCAGACAGGCCAGTTGGAAGGACCAAAGTTCATCCTCGTGGAGGATCCCCTCCTTGAATTGCAGGGCATTATGGCGCAGGAAATCAAGACGGTAGAGTTTGTTTACCGACATCATGTACCACTGTTGGAGGCGATAGGCATGCAGAATCTCTTTCCCACGCAAAATCGTTCCACCGGGCAACTGGAGAGCCACACCGGGGATGGAACCACCCTCAATGCGACATTCGCCAACGACCATATCGAACGCCTCCTGCTGCAAAGGAGTTGCGAGGCGCTGGATACAATCGGGAGCTATCTCATCATCGCTGTCGAGGAAATAGACATAATCGCCAGTAGCCTCTGCCATCCCTGTATTGCGGGCGGCAGAGAGCCCTCTGTTTTGGGTGTGATGAACCACCTTGAAATCGATAGGGCCTTTATAAGCCTTGAGGGTTTCACCGACCACCTCCATGCTGTTATCGGTGCCACAATCATCGACCAGGATACACTCCAAGGCATCCTGACAGGTCTGGTGCATCACACTCTGCAGACAAGCAGCAATGTAAGGCGCCACATTATAGACCGGAACGATGACGGATATCTTCATGACTGATGGGGCCAGGGGAAAGGCATGCGCCGTTTGCTGAACTTCAGGCCCAGGATACAATAGATGAAATACTCAATCTGGAAGAGTGTGGCAGAGCCATGGATCTTGAAATAAGACGTCGAGAAGAAGTCCCAACGCAGATGACGGTACTTCACATCGATGTCGAGATCGCTCTCCTCCACCAGATATTTACGATCAACCTGGAAATAGCCATATTTGTCGGCACCCAGTCTGTCCTTGGGTGGCAGTTGTGCCTTCAGAGCCTCAGCCAGTTCCTCCTTTGACTTGACATGGTAACAAGCATCGAGCATCTCGTAATAAGAACGTCCGACCAGGATGGAAGGTTTGCCCCAGTAGCTGGCCTCAACACCCGTGGTAGAACCAAAAGTGACCACCTTCTCACAGGCATCCATGAGGGCATAGGTGCTCACCATACTCTCTGGCGGGATGATCGTGATGTTAGGATACTGCTTCAACTGATAGAGATCCATGTGGTCACGATGCGTCACCCCCTTCAGATTGGGATGGATACGCAGGTAGAAATGCAGGTCAGGCGCCTGTTCGAGCATGAAGGCGATAGCCTCGTACTGGGTATCGAAGAGCCGTCCCTCCATGAAATCATCGCCCAGAGCCACAATCTCATCCTGAGAGGAGTTGAAGATGGCCACATTGCGCTGAGAGGGGTCAAAGCCCTCGGGGAGGAGTCCGTCCTGCTGTTCCTTGGTGTAGACCTTTGTATCGCCAATGAGGATGCCATGCCGGCGCTTCTCGTAATATTGGGATCCCAGGCGTATCTTCTCCTCATCAGAGAGAGGAGACGTCTGCCAAAGACGTTCAATCATCCTCCCGAAGAGAGGGATGTTCAATGGCAGTTCACCTTCGAAACGGATCTTCTTATAAGGTTCCACCCTACCCCCAATACCCTCGAGAGAGACAAAAGCGATGCCCTCATGCTTGGCGATATCATAAAAGAGACGGTTCTCAAAGAGACGGCCGTTATAGATCAGCACCTGGTCAGGCTTCAGTTCTGAGAAGAGCTGATAGACATAGTCTACAAAGTCGCAGAGACGTTGGATGAGAGGAACACCATAAGCCAGGAAACCCTGGAAATTGTTCATATCGAGGTCGCGGGTGACATCATAGTAGATCGACAGTACTGAAGAGCCCACCTGTACGTCCCGGTATCTGAAAGCCATCACCTCGTCGGC
>AUXO010567324.1_pt1 | contig 11235 bp, 10 predicted proteins | sample 768731 | NCBI WGS metagenome assembly AUXO01 (sample SAMN02715735, study PRJNA202380) | gut metagenome | biome: sheep rumen | host: Ovis aries | place: New Zealand: Palmerston North | reverse complement strand
TAGGACAAAGGGTATTGAGCGTAGCCTTTTATATAATCTATTGAGGTTATACTTACCCGCGAAGAAGAATGTGAATCAGATGCAAGGAACTCTCAGTTTTATTAATACAGAGATTTCAACGCAAGAAAATTCTTTTGTGATAAAAAACAAAAACGAGCTTGGACGTACAGTTTGCTATATTGAAATAGCAAAAGATGAACTTGCGACTATGTTTTCTGTTTCTAAAGACGGGAACAATATACTTGAAAATATCCAGGGAGTTCTCAAATTAAATTTCAACATCTTCCTTGAGAATAGCAAGAAACAAGTGGAAAGTGCTTTAAGTCAAGATGTTTTTTTAAAGTATCAACTATTAGATCAGCAAAGCTGGCGTATGTATCTTGGTGTCAAGTATAATTCTTTAAGAAAGGAGTATGAGCAAAATTGTACTGAGGATAATTTATATGCCACACCTTTTTTCCTTTATGGCATAATTCTTGAAGTTGATTGTCCAAATGTCATAACAGAAATAACTAGTTCACTAACTAAAGATGTTATTTTTGCTTGTACTCGTTCAAAAGATAACGATCTAATTCCATTCTATCGCGTTATTTACTCTCTGAATCACATAAAGTCCCAAGCTGGCCTAATAGAAGATAGTAATAGTGTTGTAAGTTCTGAGGCTATTGACAATGCAATAAAATATATAGAACCAATTGCTAATGTCACATTTCTGTCTCCTAAAACAACTCCAGAAGAGTTTAAAGAATTGTTTAGGCGCATTCTATGTGCAGAACCTTTAAATGAGTTAATAGAAGACCCTACATTAAAAAAGCCATTCAATTTAATAATGTTGCTTAACATCATTGGTCTACTCATTAATAAAGGGTATTTGGATAAGAATTATAAAAAAATTGATCAGGAATTATGTAAGGGCAATTTGAATATCTTTGAAGACAAGATAATAGAAAGAAGGGCATATATTTCCAACTATAAGACTAAAAATGATAGTAAATCCTACATACTCAATAAGGATCTTATTACTACAATAGAAAGCATCATAAATAACTACGCAAACCCGAAAAATAAGTAGTTCTTCCCACTATTTTGGATTTTTCATGGAATGGCTTACTGATTAGTAAGCCTTTTTTGTTGATTTATAGCAACTTACGCATTCCAAAATAATTCCAAAATTTCATTCAAAATCCTTATTTATTCCAACCCTAAAAATACTTTTCTCAATTCATTTTTTACCCGTAAATTCGCAGTGTCAAACAAGAGTTCTTTGACATTTTGAGACAACCGGAACTGATATGGATTCAGAATTTGCACCGGATAAAATGCATAAAACTGATGCAGACAGCATCAAGGGTTAGAGTGTGTCCCCTTAGTTGTACACCTCACTTAAAAATCAGCAATAACAAATGAAATCGCATCAATTTTTAAAGCGTATCAATTTAATCTTATAAAGTCGTTATTTGATACGTTTTCTCTGTATCGGATTAATTTAAAAAATTATTTAAGTACACCTTATTAATAATTACGCGTATGTGTAGGAACAATTCACCATAAAAGCTATCTCAAACAAGAAATGAAGTCCCAGGCTTCATATTGAGATCGGTAACATGTTACATTAAAAAATAAAACTCATATATGAGTACCAATAAAATGCCGCTAACAAGGCGCAAAGTTAGAACGGCGAAATTCATTAATTAAAAAAGCAGTTGCGGAGCAGGGTGCACACTCTCCTTGATTGCTTAGAACAAAAAAAGATTATTAATTATGAACAAAATAATTTTTAAGCAGGACACGACAAATCAAAGTGATTCTGCAGCAATCGAGAAAGAGTCAAGCACTCTTAAACTTTCTTCTGATTCTCTTGCCAATGAACAAGAGAATGTCTCCAAGTACATGAACTATCCTAACGCGTGTTCTTCTTACCTCCGTTGGGGAAAAACAGGCGGGCCAATAAGATTTTATCCAGATGCTCAAACGGCCTATACATCAACTATGACTGAATGTGCATCCCTTTTATCACAAGGCGTTTCTGGCATCAGATCATCTTTTGTCATCGAAGATAACAACCATAATATTATTTATGAGGGAGAACCTAAGATGAATGGTAAGATAAAATTCTCTATTTATGACGGAGAGAGCGTCACCAGGACGGTCAATGTTGCAGATTATTATAGTACATCAACAAACTCAATAAAGAATAACACAATGAATACTATCGAAGAGACAAAAGAAACGACAGTCGCACATAGCATGGACAACAACTTTGAAGAAGGTGCTCACGCAGAGACCATCAAACTTAATGCAGGTATCTTCATCGACAACAACATTCTTACAAAAGAGAATGTTAACTTCCTGTGTCTCTCAGAGGATGCTGTGCGTAATATGGCAAAGGCGGTACAGAACACCGCAATTATCAATAAAGATGCCGAGGATGACCAGTTTGAGAGTGCCATTCACGACACTTCTTTGGGCATGTTGACAGTCACCAAGAAACTGGCTTCCGGCAATCCTACCGACGAAAGTCATTGTAGTATGCATGATGATTTGCTTTATTGTGCTGCCCATTGTAAATCTTCGGAGAATATGTTCAATGGTTCAAATCGATGGAGAAAGACACCAGGTAAACTCAATTATAACAAGCTGGAAGATGCTATTTTAGACATGTACGACAGAGGGAGAAAGATGATTCTTAATGTCGCGCCTAAATATCAAGAGGATACAGAAACCCATAAGACTCCAATACTTATTGATGATGTTGCGACTCAGAACACCATAACTACTGAAACTCCAATTATTAACGAGACTGTTACGGCAGTAGAAGGGCATCACTCATTTGAAGAGGTTGTTCAAGCAATCACCTCGACTGTTATGACCCACGCGACTTCATCCATAGATATTCGTTCCTATTTGAAGATGAAAGGAGTCACACTGGAATCAGACATCAAGTCTCTGACTAATAATGTGATGACAATAGACCTCACTGACAATCATCTGACCTTTAGTCTGCCATCATGTGACTCAAAGGAATTGAGTATTGAGGACTATCCGGACAGTGCCGCACTTAGAGATAAAGTTCGTGCAATCACGGTACAGTTGTTGATATACGGAGCTCTTTCTAGTAACACAAGAGACTCAATCGCAAATGTGTTTGACCTCAATTCTATTGGAGATTACATAAGTTTACTACTCAGCAAAGCAGCATAATTAATTATTTATTAACCATATAGTCTGGAAGTCTGTAACAGCTTCCAGACTATTCAAAAAATCACAAAATATGCAAACGATAAAAATTTTTACCCTCTTTAGTGGGTACGATTCTCAAATGATGGGACTGATTAATGCAGCCAAGAAATTAAAGAAGTTCTTTGTTGAACTTGTCGGTTGGAGCGATATAGCCCCAGAAGTTCAACTAGTACATAACCTTTCTTTCCCTGAATACAAAAAAAGGTGTTATCCAGATGTGACAAAAATTGATTGGGGCAAGATTCCATCATACCATTTTTTATTATATTCCCCTCCATGTCAGGACGCCAGCAGGTCAGGACGACGTGAAGGTTTCGAAAAAGACTCTGGAACCAAGTCTTCCTTGGTGTGGGCTGTTGAGAAAGCTATTGCATGTAAACGTCCCAAATGGCTTATTATGGAGAATGTCGAGGGTTACTTGGATCCCCAAAACGAACCGACTCTTAGAAAGTGGGCAAAAACACTTGCCAGTTATGGATATGTAAGTCGTTTCAAGGTACTTTGTTCTGCTGACTTCGGTGTTCCTCAAAACCGGAATAGAATCTTTATGATTTCTATGCGTATAGATAATGAAAAAGAATTTAAGTTCCAATGGCCTAAAGGTACAAAGTTAACTGTGAAGCCAGAAGACCTATTGGAAGACATTGTTGATGATGAATATTATCTCAATACGGAAATGGTTAATAGCTATATTGATCTCCTTCGGAATGCCCAAAACGGATACCAGGGGTCTGTAAATAACAAATTAGGCTATCCTACTAAATATTTTACGCGACAGTTTAACCGAAAAATATCAGCTACAGTTACTCCTATTACCAAAAATGGAGCTATTCCAACTTTACAAACTAGTTGTGGAAGTACCAGTTTGGCCGCCTTTGCCGGTTGCAGACAAGAAGGACAACCTTGTGTCATAGAAGTATGGGAAGGTGAAAAGGGGTTGAATCCTATAGCTTTAACAGGCGAAAAGCCCTGTACTCAAAATCCAATAGCCAAAAAGGCGGCGTCTGATAGAAAAAGAATCCTATCCATCATTGACAACATCAAAGAGGGCCAGTACCTAAGAATCAGAAGACTAACTCCAAAAGAATGTCTTAGGTTTATGGGAGTTGATGATATGTACATTGATCGGATGCAGAATCCTTATGAGACGTTAGCAAAGGAAGGGTACACCGAAGAACAAATAACCAAGCTTATGACTATTGGTGGAAAGCGTAGAAAAGTTTCTGATTATGCGTTATATGGCAGAGCTGGAAACTCTATCGTTGTCAATGTCCTGACGGAAATCTTCACTTCAATTATTGAGCAATATCCGGATTCGTTTGGTGATGAATACCGTGGTATGACTCCAGAAGAGATTAGGGCAGCTAAAAAACGAGAGAGTGCACGGAGATATTACGAGAAACACAGAGAAGAAGTTTGTCGTAAATGTAGAGAATATCAAAAACAAAAAAGAATGAAATAACTTAAAACAAACAATTATGAAAAAAGTGATAAAAAAATATTGTAAAGAGAATATTCGAATCCAGATAACGGATTTCGAATTGACAGATGTCAGTTACTATGGATGTGATGCCGACTTCTATTTCGAAATCAGAGATAAGGATACCAACGTACTTTTGGCATCGAAATGTGAAGATATTCAATGGGCATTTATGGGCGTAGATGAAGGTGAGGAACTCTATTACTTCCTTGAAAATAAAGGAATCGACTTCACGAAAGATTATGATGACGATATTTGTAAACTCCCTGCTAATTTACTGAAAGAGTTCGAGGATTATAAACTCGATTACTATAACGAGGCCTATCACGAACTGTTCTTTGACGATGACTCGTCTTCGGATGAGTACATTATAAGAATCAGAGATCAATTATGTCTTGAAGGAAACAAATTCTATATAATACATGGTAAAAATGTAGTATGGATTACCATTAAGTTAGGCTATTTTGGTATATATCCCTACAGCAAAGATGTAAAAATCAATCGTGTATATGACACAGATACACAAAGATATATTTATGAGGTAGAGGGTGACTATTTTGACATAAGTGGTTACTGGTATGACAATGATTTTAGTCTCAGCCATTATGAACGAGTCGAGAGCAGTGAGCAGGTCGTGACCGCTGACGATTTTTATTATGACAAACTACCTGGATATATGGGGTATGAAGGAGACGTAGTGTATAGTTATAGATAGTCCGATTATTAATTCTACCCTCAAAGCTTCGTGGTTTCTTATACAGAAGCCACGAAGTTCTTTGTGTTTATATCTATTCAGCGCCAATTATCAACTGCATAATGTCTGAAAAAAACTCCTTATCCCATTTGTAGACTTTATCCCCGACACTTTCATTTATCTCATGTCTATAGGCACTAATATAATCTTCACGTTCCGTTTCTGTCTTAAAAAACAAATCAATACAGACTTCCCCATTCTCTGTACAATAAGTATTAAGACCACATTTTTGCTGGCAATCCCTGGTATCGGCAAACACAACTTTCAAATAATAAGGCATCCAATATTTGTTGTTAATATCATTTGAAAGATACGTAGATTCTGTGTCATCCAAACACATCCGCATAAAATAGACACTAGAATATCGTCCATCAAGCATCGCGAGCAGCATATCTGAATGAGCAATATCCGTATACATATCTATTGAAACTTGCCCTTTTACTTCATCCAACCAGAACAAATCGTCGTGCCCATATAAAGCAGGACAATAAGATTCCATTATCGACTCAAACCTCCGACTTTTTATTAGTTCTTTGGCACCATCGTCCTCGATAATGATATGTGTGTAATAAACAGGGACAGAATTGAAGTCAGCAACAGGGCCCAAAAGACAAACCCCCAAACAATTCTCATTGCCTGACACATGTAGAATACGGACAGTCTTAATCTCTTTAATTACAATGATGGTAGATTGCTCGCTTGTATCTTCGGTACCAGAAAGATACAAATCATAGTCGTTACAATCATCTGACAATGACAATAACTTATCTTTGAAAGTGGTATCATCATATATTTCACTACCATAACCATTCAGTTCGACATCGTTTATTATGTTTATGGTCTCGTTCTTTTCGCTGATTCTTAACTGGTATTGTGTAGGCAAAAGACCATAAGCATCACAAAAACCGCCAAAGCGTACATTCGTAGCCTTGATGTCTGCTAATATGTTTTTCAATTCTTGTAGTTTCATCATTCCTTAATTATAATACGTCCTCCTGCTTCACCAAACAAATTATCACCTATAACCCTAACTGAACGGGAAATATATAATATCAAACGTTTTTCTGTATTACCCCTCCATGAAAAAGCATCATCACATATGGTGATTACACCCTCTTTAACTTTGTATTCTGCCTCGTAAAAGTCATTCAAGCAGTTAAGCAGGTGCTTTCCATCTTTGGTATATACTACATGGTGTTCATCTACGATTCTGTCATCCTCATCAAACACCAACGGATTTGTAATGACTTCTGTGTCATCATACCTTTTTCTCCAGTCACGAATAATGCCCAAAGCCATCTCATCACTCCACAAGACAGGTTCACCATCTATCAAATATAGATATTCTTCACCATCCTTTTCTCTGTCTACTCTTTTCATTACTTGTTCTAGAACAATTATTTCTTTATATCTAACTTTATATCTAAATGAATAATTGAATAATACATCTTACTATATTGTTTTTCCTTTTTGTTTCTTTAGAATTATATATTCTCACCCTTATACACATATAATTGTAATGAACATTTTGGGAAAAACCACAAATCTTATATTCTTGGGAATTCTGCCATATCAATTTCTATCTCATTTCCAATGGTAAAAACATGTTGATAACCGCCATATTCATCAGGTATGTGTGTTGTCCTCATCGCCAGTACTGCCTCGCTCAAACTATCATACATAAGCCATTCGTATAAAGTGTCATAAACAGCATCCTCCAACTTGTCGGCAAGTTCAGGAGCTTCCTTCTTAAGCTGTTCATAAAATAATGGGCCGAAATCATCATCGTCCATACCAGATTCTTCAAGTGCACTTCTATATTTTGAAGCTATTAGTTCCACATCTTCATCTGGAAGAGAAATACCAAAATCGGGATTATTATATTCCTGATTAATAGTAACACCTAAAAGAAGACTTGCCATAACACTGAGTATTTTTGTTCATTGTTGTTTTTCTTCCTCATAACGAAGCTGACTTCTAAGCATTGCCAGTATCGTTTCATCATAGTCTACATAATCCATATTATCACCCTTTTCAACTATATCAAAGAAATAATCCTTGATTCGTTGCCAGTCCATTTGAGGTCTTTCATGGTTTTTCTGGTCCATTACTTGAAAACATAGTGATTCTCCATGAAACATCGGATCATACAAAATCGGACTGATCAAATAGTCACCACGCAGCAAGTGGATAAACTCATCATCTGCCTGTACAATATAGACATCAAAGTATTTTGTCAGCCACTCTATTGTTTCTTGTTCTTTTATGTCTGACTTGTCTTGTAAAGAAGTCTCATCGATATAGACTATCTTTTTTACTTTGGAAGTTACAGTTGGTTTCATTGCTCTTTGTTCCATAAGCTTTTTATATATTTACATTCGTTATTTTAAGGGATGTTTCTGGTTCAGAATACCTTCAAGTCTTTACCTGTAATCGTTGATAATGGCTTAGTTATTCTACATAATATTAACCCCACAACTATTAACAAGCATTTTACCTCAAAGTGGTCGTTAAATAGCACGAGACCTGCATAGACCATATACAAAGGACTGCAAATCACAACAATCGTGAGTAACAGAACGAGTGCATATATAAGAACTTTCATTTCCAACACCTTTCATCAAATATATTATAATTGCTACGATATAAGTAATTCATTCCTTCTTTCTTGTTAAATGTCAAGATGACAGGAATCTGTTTTAACCCACATATTCCATTGATTTTGCTTAACTCTAATGTACCTTCTACAAACATTTTCATTGGCACATCGTTCAGATCTGAATAATGATCAATCAATAAGACGTTGTCATTTTGTGAGACCGTTTTTGCCCTGTCAATATCGTGTAACGAAACAGGTTTGTTATATCCAGCTCGTACTAGGGATTCTCGTATCACTTGTGGTGTTTCTGACAGGCAATCCACATAAATCAAAGTAATTCCATGCTGTCTAAAATACCTTTTAAGATAGTTCTTCACACTAAATTTATCCGGTACTCTCAATAAAACAGGACTCTTTGATAGCAAAGAACCCATATTAAAAGCCTTTTCTTGAAGGCCGATCTTATCACAGATTTGGAATAAGACATCTTTAAACTTCACTTTTCTCATACTGTTTATAATAGGTTAGACATAACAGACTACCTTTCGGATCGTGTTCACCGAGTGGCCTGTAAGCTTACTAACTTCTCTTAAACTTAACCCTTTTCTAAGTAGTTTAATCTCCTGAGCATACTGTTGTTTCATCTGATCATCACTCTTTGTATACCCTTGTTTCCTACCTACGATGCCACCTTGTTCCCTATAATTCTTATATCCGCTACTTATTCTTTCGCGTATTGTCTTACGTTCCATTCTGGCTATTTCGGCAAGAATAGTAATTAGAAATTGGGACATGGCGTTTACATTTCCATCATCATTCAAAGTTTCAATATTATAGTTTTGGATATACAAAGACACCTTCATGTCATTCAAAGTCTCTATGACTTGTAAGACTTGTAAAGTATCACGTCCTAAACGACTTAGTTCTGTCACTAAGACTTTATCAATATGCTGCGCCTTGATGTAGTCAATCATCTTACCAAGTTCTTTACGCTCTGTGTTTTTCTTGGCACCGCTTATCTTCTCTGTAAACACGGAACGAACTGTCCAGCCTCGTTGTGTACAGATGGCTGTCAGTTCGTTAACTTGTCTGTCATAGTCTTGTATCAATGTTGATACACGTCCAAATATCACCACGTCCATTCCCTATGCTATTATCTGTTTGACTTTCACAAGCAAAGTTAACAGATAATAATGACACGGGGAAGCATGTCATTACTATGGACGAGAGTTTCAGTATTATTTAGCGTTTTTCTATATTTGGGCTGAAATATTTTGTTTCAACGCATATGCAAAAATTACATGTTCAATAAATCTTTTTTCCTCTTAAGAATTGTCAGCATCCTTCTTTTTTTTAAGTTGGTCTAAATATTTCTTTGTCGTTTGGTGCATTTCTACATATTGATAATGTTCATCTATTAAATCTTCAACATCAACATATCCAGCTTCTGTTTCTGGCGCTAAATATATCCTTCTTAAATCATGTTTAAATATTGGCTGTAAATAATATCTCTTTATTCCATTATACAATTCTATTTCATATATTTTTTCTTCTCTAATTTTACTATTACTATTTGAATCATGCTCCTTTTTAATAATATCAGATTTATAGTATACTTTCGCCATCTTAATATAAAGTCTGACAATTCGTCGCATTTCTTTTTTATCTGTAATATTATGAACTAATCTTACAGTTTCTAGCCTCTGTTCTAATGTAAAGTTGCTTCCAGGATTGGCAACGTCAAGTTGCTGGTCAATAATAGCTAAGTTGTTTTTCCATTCACGAACATTATCTTCAAATTCTTTTCTCTTTTTACTCAATCTTTTTTTATTTGCAATATATGAAGACTGTGATATGTCTCTCATAATATATGCGTTTTCATTATCTTCATAACGACTTTCATAATCGGCTAATTCTTTCTGAGCATTTGCAATTTTAGTTGCATACTCGTCTTTCTTATTTTTTAAGTCTTCTATTTCTTTTTCATTTTTTGCATTAAGACTGTCTATATAAAGGCTACGTGCTGTTTGCCAAAGTAAACTATCTAGTATGTCAGCACGTACTGTACATTTATTTGTACATGATTGAGTTTCTGATGTATATGGGTATTGGTGCAACACACAATAATATAGACAATTCTTGGCTTTGGGACTCATTGCATGACCACATATAGGACATCTTAATATTTTGCTGGCTAAATAATCATTATTATTAAATGTGATTTTAGGAGATATTCTATTACTTGAAGCTATTTTTCTTGCTTCTTCAAAACGGGAAAGTGGTATTATTTCTGGAAAAACCCTTTCAAGATTCCCTTTTCTATGTGAATAAGGAACTCCACAATATGACTTGTCTCTTAAAATTAGTCTTATAGTTGTAAATGAAAGATCAATTCCACGTTCATGTAATTCATTTTTGATTTTCGCTATTGACAATTTTTCATCAACATACAAATCAAAAATAAGTTTTATTGTTTTAGCTTTATCATCATCTATAACATAATAACCTTTTTCGTCTACTTTATATCCTCTTTTTCCCCTTCCTCCGCTAAATCTTCCTGTTTGTGCATTACGTTCTTTTGCCCTCTTGAATCTTTCTTTTTTGAGCTTCATTTCATTTTCTGAGATGGTACTTAATAAGGAAAAAACAATCATGGCCGTCTCCCCTACAGAAAAGTCTTCCTTAAATAGATCAAAGTTAGGCTTTAGGCAAGTTAGTTGTACTCTCTTTGATTGTAAATAATCGCGTATGTCAAATAAATCTCTTTGTCTTCTCGATAATCTTGAAATCTCCCAAATTATTACGCGTTCTACATTGCCTCTTTCAATATAGTCTTTCATTTCGTTGATACCTTTTCTCTCCTCTTCTTTCAACTTTATTCCAGACTCTTTCTCGGCAATAATTATCATATCAGATTTATTATAACCTAATTTAATGGCATAATTAATCAGATCTTTTTCTTGATCATCATAACTCTGTTGGATTGTAGATACTCTTACTAATAAAATGACTTTCATATTTCGTATATTTTGCTGCAAATATACGAAATATAAATTGAAATGAGTAAAAAATTATAGTTTGTTAAGATTAAGCACATTGTTTCATCGAGGCCACGAACATGAAGGAGCAGGGATACTCGACGGTATACTTGGCACGCGAGAT
>AUXO013805876.1_pt1 | contig 11237 bp, 3 predicted proteins | sample 768731 | NCBI WGS metagenome assembly AUXO01 (sample SAMN02715735, study PRJNA202380) | gut metagenome | biome: sheep rumen | host: Ovis aries | place: New Zealand: Palmerston North | reverse complement strand
ATCGGGGCGCTGTCGCTCAGAATGACAAGTGTTTAAAAATTTACTCCATAATGTAGTACTATATAATATCTATTATTGTTTCTATCTAGAGCGATTCATATTCACATCTGAGTAAAGTATTTCATAGTAGCAGCTTTGTAGTGACTACCGTTAGAAGCTTTTTCTTTTAATATTAGTCAGGTTCGAGTCTTTTTGATTGCAGTGATTAAATCTTCAGTACAGTCAGATTTTGAACATCTGTATGTATTGTATCCTACACTTTCGGAGAAAGAGGCTCATCAATTGATACTCTTGGGAAATTTTATTCATAAACCTGAAAATCGATTTAGCATAGAATTATAATTGTAGTATCCATCTCATTCGTTTCTTGCATGTAGGTTGGAAGTTTTTCCAGATGTAGCTAATTTGTTGGCTCGGACTGTGGCAGTTCATTCTAGATCAAGACTGTAGCTATAAGCATTACCTCATAGTGATTGTCTTTCATAATTGTGCCAAGATAGCATAGCATCACGTACCTTTTGTACGTCAATATTTGAAAAATTACTGGATATGTGAGGTAGATTTAGGGTCGAAGGATTTATTGTGATTTTGTTTGATGCTGTGGCTGTAGGGGAGTTTGTCTGTTCTTGCATCAGTTCATGCTGAAAAACGTTTAACATACTCAATGAGTATGTTCTAAGTTCAGCGTAGAATTTTGCGTCCTTATCCTTGGTAAATAGAGGTTCAGTCAACAAATCAGAAAACGACTGTAAGAAGTTTACCTTTTCCTGGGTAGTCTGCATACTTGCGACTTTTTTATCTAATACAGGGGTAAAGTCTGCTAGACTTAGAGCTTGGGTTTTGTTGATGGAAACTATGATAGTTGATAATATACCTAGTATTATCAAGAAAAATTTTTTCATCAAGAAATCATGAAATTAAATTTTATGGTTGGAGTATATGAATTTGGTACCTGATGTCAAATTATGCGAGAAATGTAGTCTATAATTAAAGTTTCTTTTTTAGTTCGTCAGCTTTTTCTCTTTGTTTTCTGATTGTACTTGCTAGTGAAGATCTGTTTGTATTTACTATTTTATCTTCTAATCCACTTTTTATGGATCGTATATAGTATCGGTCTGGAATTGCTTCTTTTATTATTCATGGAAAATTTCATTTTATTTTTCATTCGGAATTTGGGGTATATAGTCTATTTAGTGAATCCTTTCTAGTTAGTAAATCTCTCATGATTTTTGCATTATCTCACCATCAATTATTTTCGAATCGTATAGCTTTTTTTTCTCAGAAAAAGTAAAACAAATTTTTTAATTTTTCTGATTCAGTTCATTGAAAAATTTTTATTGAGTTTATAAGATCTTTGATTTCTTTTTCCCAAATCTCCGGCTTTTCTTTTTGAAGATTATCTATATACCAAGCAATTGTAGTGCAGAAATTATCTTCACAAAATGTAGATGATTCAAAAATATTAAAATTAATTAATCATCTTATCTCATTGAGATAAGAGAACTCTTTTGAGTAATCTCTTTTGTTTAAAGAGTCTTCATTTTTTTCTACAGTTTTTTGTTCTTTTTCCATCTTTATGAGTGTTAAATATATAAATATTTTAGATTATTAGTGTGGCTAGTGATCCATTTATTTGTTGTTGTAATTTATTTAATTTGTCCTTTATATTTATATTGTTATTTTTTAAATCATTAATAATTTCAGTTGAGGATTCTTTTATTTTGTCTAATTGTTTATTGAAGTTTGCATCATTTGAGACTTCTAATGTTTCTAAATTTGTTATTAGGTCTTCAAAACTTCTTATTTCGTCTTCTTTTATATTTTGTCACTTTTCTATCTTTTCTTTTATTGTTTTTATTGATTCGTCTAATTCTGATACCTCTTTTAGGATTTGATCTATTTTTAGATTATTCCTGTGTTCTATTCAATCTTTTATTTGTTTTTCTAGTTCCTTATTTAATCTAAATCATCCTTCTTTACCTTGTTGTGGAATTTCTGAATTTTCTTTAAATACATATCATCTAATAGTGGTTCAATTACTTTTTACAAATTCTGTATTGTTCTCAGCTTTTGTTCATTCTTGTATTAGTATAGTTTTTCATATAAGCAAATCTGCTGATATTTTATTCCAATCATATTCGAATTTTCACTTTTTATTTTTTTTCTTAGGGTATTCTTCTCAGTTTTGATTCGCTAATATGTATTTATTTTGATAATCTTTGAGAGGTTTTGTTATTTGGTTTCAAAATTTTTCATTTTTAATTAATTTTTCTAATTCTGTTGTGTCTCATGTCTCTTTCGCCTTCTCTATTATTGTGTTTAAGAGTTCTGAGTTTATTCAATTACTTTCTGCAGCTAGTGCAAATGTATCTGCCTTATACATATTTATTATTCTTATTCAATCTTTTATTTCTGCATCTCAATATGGGTCAATACTCAAAAAATCTAGATTTTCGAATGATCTTCGGCTTAATTCAGTTACGGCTGACTTTGCTGCTTCTTTTTCGCTTGAACTTAAATTTGATTTATTTATTATATTTATAATTCTTTCTATTGGTCATCATTTTCATTGTAGATCAAATCATAGTTGTCCCATTTTATATAAGATTGCCCGATTCCTTGAAAGAATAGGATTCCTTTGCAAAAGTGGAACTTTGTCTAGTCATAGTGCCATGTTATCAGACACATTAAACCATGATAAAAATCTATTTTCTGGTGATGAAGAATCTTGCTCTATACCATCATGTGATTCTATCGCTTGTGATATTAATGTAGTGTTTATTGTATTTGGCAGTAGTGGTTTTATAATTTCATCAAAATATGTTTTACTTGTAAATGGGTGTAGGTCAGATCCTTTTCGGTGGTTCGCTCATGTTGATATTAGAGCTGAATATCATTTATCGTGAAAAATTTGTCCTACACATCACATAAATTGCCATATTTTTTTATCTCATTCAGTCCAATTTTCTTCTTTTGCTTCTGCTTCTAAATAATTATTTAATCTTGCTATGTTTCAGGATATGTGATTGATACCGTGGTCTCACATGCTTCTTGTATCGGATTCCATAGTTTGGAAGATGAGTGCTTCGGTTGTTGCTTTGAAAAATTTATATGCTTCAACTTTTGAAGGAAACAGATCGCTATATTCGGTAATCATATATGAAACTAAATTGTTGATTTGTGTTTTTGATGTGTCATCTATTACTTCGTTTGTTTCAATTAATCATCGTAAATGTCATTTTATATCTCATATATCTTTTTCTCATTTTTTTAATTGTTCTTCAAATATTTTGTCATGATCCATTCTTTCTTTGTATGAATTATCAGATTCTGTTACATATCAATTTTCTTGAGTAAGATAATATCATTTCTCTCTACTTCAATATACTGCATCTTCTGTTAATATTCTTTCAATTTGAGGATTATGTACTAAACCTATAATACTGTAATAGTCAGATAGTCAGGATTTTTCAATTTTATCAATTGCATTCTTTATTGTTTCTTCTGACCATTCGTTTTCTATTCAAAGTAGTTCTTTGATTTTGTTTGAGTTTTTTCAGAATTCTTCATCAAAATTTATAATTTCTCAATTTGTAAATCTGCTTCTTATTGATATTAATTTTGCATATATTTCTCTTCATAGAGGTCATTTTAATTCTGATTTTATGTTATCGGAGTCTATAAAATGTCACAATATCTCTTGAGAGTTTTCTAATAATTCTTTGTATTGTTTTTTTAATTGTTGTCTTAGTTCAAATGCTTGTTGTGTAAGCTGTCCTGATTGTTCTAATTTTAAAAGTGCTTCAGTATATATTTCTGTGTCTTTTTGAAACCTTTTTGCGACATGTTCAAAATTATTCCTGTCATAAACTTGATATCCATCAATATTCCATCATTTTTCTTTTTTTACTTCTAGTTCTCGTTTTATTTGATCACGCAACCCATTAAAGAAATCTTTCATATCGCTGTCAAATATTTCTTGGTAATCTTTTATAGCTTTTTGTAAATTTTCTATACTTTCTGTATTATTTGGATCTAAATTTTCTATGGCTTCTTCTATCTTAGATTTATATACTTCATTGAAGACTTGTATATTTTCTCGAAAAACTCACATTCTTTCATCTACGTCAGTTGCTCGTCATGATTGTAAACGGTAATTTACTTCATCCTGTGTTACAATGCTTTCCAGCATAGTATTGAGTGCTTGTTGCATATTTGTTGGTATATCTCAATTATAGCCCTCACAGATTTCGATAGCTCTTTGTAAAAATTTTGCTTGAGTCTCACTTATTTTCACCTTTCATTTCTCTTTTATCCGCTCTCATTTTGTTTCATCATAATATATATCTGATTCTATTCAATTTTCTAATATTTCTTTTAATTTTCCAATGTCTCCATCTTTTATTGCCTCTTTTAATTGAGGAATAATGTTTGTCCTTTTCTCAATTATTTTGTCAATTGCCTCAACATTGGCTCTGGTTTTTTCATTTCTATCTTTGACTTCTTGTTCTGTAAGTACTTCTGTCTGTATATTGGATGGCTTTAATGTTTCGCCTCTTCACTGCACAGATCGAAAAAGTGGTACTGTGGTAATTGGTATTACGTTTCAGTCTGATCATATTACTTCAGTTGTCATATACATATTTACTTTCGGATCATGTACGTATTTTCAATTCTTTTTTGTGTAGTAAGATCTTCCATAAATTGTTGTGATTGGTGTATTTGGATTAAAACTTAAATCGTATACTTTACCAGTGTTATTTCCGTCTTCTTTGATTCCTTGATAGAAAGAATCAGCATAATATACATTTCTTCATGTAATGGTTCAGTCATCACTAATTGTTGGAATTTCGATTAAATTATATGTATGTTCCTCTATTATAGCATTTTCATTTCATCTAACAAGATTACCGTTCTCTCATTTTTCTGCTTGGTATTTCGCTTTCATTCTCACATTTCATGTAAGAGTTGAATCTACATATACCATTTTTGTGTTTTTTAATATTTTTATTTGTTTTTCTATTGTTTTTCTTTTTGCAGGATCAGTTTCTGAATTTAATTTTTTCTGTAAATTTTGTAATTGAGTTCTTTTCAATGTATCAAAAAATATTTGTTTTGTGAATGCATGAACTCTACAGTCTGCTATTCAATATATTTCTATTACTTGGGCTAAATCGTTTAATCATACTTTTTCGAGATATGATTTCATGTTAGCATCATAAACGGCACTGTGATGTGCAGAGTTTAGTTCTTGAAGCTTTTCTGTTGAGTATAATGTTCTAATAAATGTATCAAATTCTTGATTAATTGTTTGCATGTATTTATTGAAACCTTTTTGTGTAGGGTCTCGATTACCATCCATATCTATATTTTCTCACATTTTAACTCCATTTATTGTCCTTTCTCATGTTAGTATTTCGCGAGTTTTTGAATATGTATTTTCACTTATCTCTATACTTGCAACGGATCAGTAATTGAATAATTTTAACGGATGCGTGAAAGTATTTCAAATATCCGTAATAGTATTAATTGGCTTTTCATACACGAATTCGTTTATTTTGTCTTGTAATTTTTTCTTTTCTACTCCATTTTTATCTCATTCAAGATCCTGTTTCATTTTTTTGTAATTTTCTGCGATTTCTCTCGCACGATCTCATTTTTGTTTAAGATCAGCATTGTTACTAGCTTTTCAGGCATCTTCTATTCTTTTTGCACTATCCTCTAATTCTTGTGATGGAAATGTGTTTGAAATAGTAGATATAATGTCTCATAAAACATTAACTCACGCATCGTTTTCTTGTATCGCTAAAAAGCTTAGGTATGCATCTAGTTCTGATTGAGGTTTTCATAATAATATTCATGCTTCAATTTTGCTTAAGAGTGTATTGATATCAGTTCTTCATCAAATCGTTTCTGTATCTTCTCGAAGCTCTTCAGCAGCTTTATTCATTCTATTTATATTACCTGTTCATAGTTGAATTTTATATAATTCAACATCTAGTAGTCATCTTTTATATCTGAAGTTTGTTATATCTTCACTTAATAGTTCATTATTTAAAATTTCCATTTTAGTAATGGTTAATCTTGCTCTATTTATGTCTCAGCTGGTTTTATAAAACTCAAATTCTTTTTTAGTTACTTCAGTTGTCAATTCTTTTCAAATCTTTGAAGATTCTCAGAATTTTTCATTAATTCTTTTTTTTATTTCATCAATTTTTGTTTCAAAATTTGAATCGTTTATTTCGATGCTTCTAATTTCTATTTCAAATGATATTTCTGCTATATTATTCTCCAATATGCTCATGTCTTCTTTATTGTATGTTCATTTTTTTATTATTTCGATTCTTTCATTTATTATTTCTTTTACTGTTCATATTGTTGTGGTATCTAATCACATATTAGCAGCTTTTCGCATTAACATTCCCAAATCATTTACAGTCATTTCGGATATTTTTAATTTACTTTTCCCCTCAATTAGTTCAGTGATATTTTGGTGATTCATTTTTGCAATATCTCAAATATGGTCTATTCATAATTTTCCACAGAATCAGGCTTCTAATAAAAATCTTCTAATATTTTTATCTGAAATAGTCTCTGATAATATTTTAACTTTTTGTCTTAGCTGTCATGTGGTAAGTTCTCATAATATTCAGTCTTGTTCATGAGCATCAAGGATTGAAAGCAGTTGTTCATCTGTGAGTTGAAGATCTGCTCATGTTGCTTGATTATATTGTTCTGAAATTAGTTTTCTTAGTTCATTTAATTTTTCTGATTTGTTTTGTTCATTTATATCATTTAATAACTTATCCATTCTATTGCTATTTCAGCGAGTTTGTGATTCTGTAACATCAAAACGATGTGATTTTCAGCTGAAGTATGTATTTGTGGATGATTCATGAGGTACTTCAACCTGTTGATTTGTTTGAGAATTATATTGGTCAGAAGATGATTGATTAGGAGTCACTTGGTTTTCGTTATTTTTTAGTGGTATTGTTTCATTTCATATTATTAATGTAGCTGTTCAATCTTGATTAAATTGTACTAATCATCAATTTTGTTTTTGAAGTTCTTCTCAAAACTTTGCTAGTTTTTCTGGGTCATATGAGAATTCTCATGTATCATGATTTATGTTTATTCATGCTTTTTGTCTTATCGCTGGATTTATATTTCTGATTGATAAATCTATTTTTGATGGTTGTAAAAGTAATTCAACACTACCATTTAATCATTCTTCTTTTATGTTATTTGTAGTTACTCTTAAAACACCTCACTCTTGCTCTATTATGTTGTATCCTGGTAGACCTCCATAGTAATTCATGAGTGTTTTTTTGGATTCTGGAGTTCAATCATATGTTGATAATGCGAGCACTTTATTTTCTGATGTAGAAATAGATAATTCAGGATTAGATACTTTGGCGGTCTCTAAAGCCATTCATGGGTGTGGCTTTATACAATTATATATTTGAGCCACCACTCAAAGAATTGGAGATATTTCATCGGCTCAGTTTTCTACTGCTTCTTCTCAACTTTCTTCAAGTAATTCTTTCCTAAAGTTTCCTCGGAATCATGGTTTGCTTACTTGTTCTTCTGTGGATCTTAATAGTCACTGTGTATATGGATCTTTTATATCTTCTCTGGTAAACACCTTACAAATGATATTTTTTGATTTATAAAGAAAACTTCCAGGTTGGGCTTTTGCTAAGCTTTTTGAAATTAAGTTAGAGACATATCCTCATCAAAACATGAAAACTCATTGTAAAAGAGTTCCAGTTGCAAACTGAGTTCCATATCATTTTAAAGCATCTCGAAAAGTTACATCACTGTTTGGATCCATGGCTTGCTGTAATAATGTTGGATTATCGTAGGTTAATTCATAAGTTTTTCAGTCAATATTAATTGATCATGATGAGAATGCATTTAATAATTGTTGACTCAACTCTGAAACATACATTGAGGCTCAGGTTGATATGGTTCAAACAGCTAGAGCTGCTAAAAATGAAGTTCGTCATCCTGCGGCTAAAGGTGATGCTAGTCCAAAAGTTCAAAGAGCAACACATGTAGCGGCTATTGCAGCTACAAAACTAGCAACAAGCACTGTTCGTTCTTGTCGTGTTTTATCGTATCGATTATCATTTTCGTGTATTTGTCATTCATTTAGGCATTGATTCATAAGATCTCTTGCTTTATTAACATTATCAATAGTAGCAAAATTTTCAAATTCAGTAATAAATCCTAAATATGCTTCTCTTTTAGCTTCATAGGAATTAATATAATTGTTGCTGTTTGTGGTTAAACCTTCTAAAGATATTTTTAATTCAAATATCTTGTCTCTTTGATCATAAAAAGCCTTTGTCATCTCATACAGATTTGAAGAAAAACTTATCAACTGTTTATATTCATTTCAATCTAAATCTCAATTTTGAAACTCTTGAATAAGTTTTTGAACAGCATTATTGTTTTCTATTAACTTAGAAAAATCTTCTTCTATTTTATCAAATTTTGCTTTATATTCTTCAGCTTCTCGTATTTTATTACGATTATTAGCGTTTATGATGGCTTGATTATAGGTTTCATAATCAATTGTTTCTGTTTTGTATATTTTTCCCTGCTTGTTAATTTTGTGTATTGTTATATTATCTCCATACCCATTATATTCATAAATACAAGCTATTTCTTGTCAAGTTGTTGGATCTGTTATTACACCAAGTTTTATTTTTCATGTGTTTGCTTTTTGTTTTAAGTTATCTGGTAATATGGCATATCGTCCGTGAGGATTTGGTTGATGTATTCTTTCGTTTGGTTTATAGCTTTTGCTATAAAGTATATCTGTATGTTTTTTACCTCTTTCGTCAATGTATTCTACTTTTATTGCTGTATGATACTTTTCTAAGTATCCAGTTCAGTGATATTCATCAACATGTATAGTTGCATTTCTTGGTATTTTATCAGAAAATTTTACTAAATTATTTTCACGGCCATTATAATTGCGACCATACCTATTAACCATTGTCTGATCTATTGCGTCAGGATATTCAATAGAATAACGGTATGTTTCAGTCTGATCATAATGTTTTTCTGTTCGTACGTTTCATTTTTTAATCTCTTCATTTAACCATTCAACTTGATCTAGATAGTCAAGAGCTTCTTCTTCTTTTTTTGAGTATGTTTTGAGAAGTTCTCTGTATTTTTTGCATTCATTATTAACATTAATTCAAAATGTTCTTATTCTTTCTGATTCGTTATCCCATAAACAATATATTTCTATGAAAACTTGACTGGCAAGACTTTTAAGCTTATCCTTATATGGTTTATAATCATTATTATAATATAATTTTATAAATGCGTTAGCTACAGGCTTGAATTTATCTTTCTCCTGAGGGTTATTATTTAATAACTTTATTACATTATTTACTTCTTTATTGAAAGCCTTTACTATTTTTTCTTCTTTCTCTATTTTAGCTTTTTCTTGCATTATTCTTTTGTTTTCTTCTTCTATTTTTTGTTGATTTTTTAAGGCATTCTCAAAATCTTTTTTCATTTTATCAATTGCTGATTTGGCAGTGTTGTCTCAAGCTTCTCTGTTAATTATAAGAGCAATAAAACTCTGGAAAAATTCAGATGGTATATTGTTTCGATATTTTTTATATTTATTTTTGATTGAAAAATAATATGTGAAAAACTCTTTTATAATCTTATTTCCTTTTCATTTTTCACCAAGATCAAATAATAATAGTGTTGTGCCTAAATTTTCTATGTAAAATTTTTTATTGTATTTAGAGCATAGCCATTCTCTATATATGTAAGTGGTGGTTGTGTCAAGATTTTGAGTATCCATTTTACCATCTATTTTTAATTTTTCTCAATATTTTTGGTTGATTTCTAGTTGAAATCGTCAAATTTCTAGAGATGATAAAGTTGGAATTTCTCAATTGTTAAATTTCTTTTCTGAGATTTCATTGATTTTATTTTTGATTTTTTTTGTTAATGAATTTGCTTCTTTTGGATAGTAGTATGAGAATTTGTTTATTCGATTGTTTATTTGTTCGATTGTTTTGATATTTCTCACATTATTGATGTCAAAATTATCAAATTCAATTCTTCAATCGATTCTATTGGCAATATTATCGTATCAGTATATCTGAAATCATATTTCATTTCGTCATAATTCTTCTTTTAATTTATTGTAGTTATTGTCTTTTGTTATTTCATCGTTTGTATACGTTTTGTGTCATAATTCATAATAATAATTTCTAAAATCTATTAATTGTTTTTTTTCATTTGCAGATAGTTTGTCAGTTTTGATAAGAATGTTGTTTATATCTGCTTTTTCACTTTCTCGTTTGTCTAAATAAGGTTTAACATTTTCTGCTACTATTCTTCTCGTATCTGTCTTGTTATAAAAATCTTCTTCAATCTTTTGATATCCTTCATTGAGATTATCGTTAACGTCTCTTATCATTCTTTCATTTTCATCATTGAACCATCTTTCTAATTCATTTGACATATCATCTTGAAAGTCTTCTACCATTTTTATGTATTCATCTCCTTTTATTCTGAGATATTCGTAGACATTATTACTTGGAATGCTTGGATCTATGGGATCAAGATGTTGTATTCCGACGATTTTTGGTTGAATGTTATATTTTTTGCATCGTTTTTTGTATGATTTTCATAAAATTTTCAGTAAACTTCATACTTTTTTGTATCTTTTCTTTATTATTCTGTTTTCATTTTTTTGTTTTCAAAAGTATTGTATATAAAAATATAATATATCTAGTTGATTGTATGTTACGCTGTTTTTATCTTTTGTTTCAATTATATTGCCACAAAGTTCTCATATCGCAGATTCAAATTCTTGTAATAATTCGGGGCTACAGTCCTGTTCCATAGCATGTCATAGTTTGTTTATGTTATCACTTGATTTTAAAAAATCTTCTATTTCTTGAAGTTCAAGCTTTTCATTTTTTGATGTATCTATTTCATTCTTTAAAGTTTGTAATTTTTGGTCAGTCATTTTTATGTGATATTATTAATAAAATCGTTTAGCATTTTTTCTGCTTCATCTTGATCTTTCTTAATAGTTTTATTTGATTTTTTCTTGAGTGCTTTGAGAGCTTTTTTAATATTTTCTTGCTGAGTTTTTGAACTAATATTTCTAATTTGTTGTAAAATTTCTTGGTATAATTTTTCTTTTAATTCATCATTTCCATCTTCTTGTATTAATAACAAAAATCATT
>AUXO016134801.1_pt1 | contig 11238 bp, 11 predicted proteins | sample 768731 | NCBI WGS metagenome assembly AUXO01 (sample SAMN02715735, study PRJNA202380) | gut metagenome | biome: sheep rumen | host: Ovis aries | place: New Zealand: Palmerston North | reverse complement strand
CCCTTTGTATAAAGGGTTTTTTTGTTTTCTATTAGAATATAAAAAAGGCACATAGTTATGTGCCAGGTTTTATACTATGCTGCTGAGAAATCGTCTTTTCCGGCTCCGCATAATGGACATTCAAAGTCAGCCGGCAGGTCTTCAAACTTGGTTCCTGGAGCAATTCCGTTATCCGGATCACCTAAGGCTTCATCATATTCCCATCCACATACATCACATACATATTTCATGAATATTTCCTCCTTTATAATTCTATGTTTCTATTTTACTTTGGATTTAAAAAAGAAGGTAGAGATATGCCTATAAAATAGTAAGAGTTATCTAACTAAGGTGATTTCAATAGGAAAATGTACTTTATTTTTCATTATGGTGTATAATAGCTTTTATAGTGATATAGCTGTGAAATGCGGAGGATATTATGAATATCATTATTGTAGGTGGCGGCAAGGTTGGATTTGCCTTAGCTGCACAATTGGATAAAGAAGGGCATGACGTTTCATTAATTGATAATAATGCCAGTGTTCTTGAAAAAGCCAGTAATCAACTGGATGTTGTATGTATCAACGGAAGTGGGGCAGCACCGGATATATTGCGGGCAGCCGGCGTAGAAGATACCGATATTTTGATTGCAGCGACCAGTAATGATGAAGTGAACATCATGTCATGTTTGGTGGCAAAAAAACTGGGTAGCTCGAATACGATTGCCCGTATACGAAATCCGGAGTATGTTCCGGCTGCACGTTTATTAAGAGATGAACTTGGATTAAGCATGAGTATTAATCCGGAGCGAGCAGCGGCTCGGGAAATTGTACGTTCGATTCGATTCTCAAACCGGGTCAAAGTTTCCACCTTTCTGAAAGGGCGCGTGGAGCTGGCTGAAATCATCGTACGTGAGAATAACCCTCTGGTAAATCAAACAGTCCAGAAAATTTCATCCCAATATAAACAGGATATTCTGGTTTGTGCTATTGTTCGTGATGAACAGGTTTTGATTCCCAGTGGTATCGATATAGTTAAAGAAGGAGACCGTATCTCTATTATCGGAACTACACAAGATGTTGAAAAATTCCTGATTGCCACAGGCGTCAGTCAGTATCGTGAATTTAATGAGATAATGATCATCGGTGGTGGTCGTATTACGTACTATTTGACGCATATGATGCTGGGGATGGGAATACAGGTCAAGATCATTGAACAAAACGCAAAGAAATGCCAAGATCTGGCCAGCTTATTCCCGACAGCGAATATTATTCATGGGGATGGAACGGATCAGGATTTCCTGCGCAGTGAAAATCTTTCGGAAATGGATGCTTTTATCGCTTTAACGGATAACGACGAAGAAAACGTCATTGTTTCTATGTTTGCATCCAGTGAAGGGGTCGAACATGTATTACCAAAGATCAATCGTGTTTCCCTGGGATTCTTAATGGAAAAAGTGGGTCTGGTAAACTACATCACGCCTAAGAACATTACAGCAGACCGTATCGTTCAATATGTACGTGCGATGCAGAATGCGGTCGGCAGTAATGTTGAATCGATGGTTACTATGTTTGAGGATCGTGTTGAAGTGTTGGAATTCCATATTCGATCAAATTGCAAGTTTATCGGCATTCCTTTAAAAGACCTGGTTTTCAGGAAAGGAATCATTATCGGTTATATTTCCAACAAGGACGGTTCGGTTATAGCTACAGGGGATTCTCGCATTCAGGTCGATGATACAGTGGTTGTAATCAGCGCGGTACGGAAGTTGAGGGATATCAACGATGTTTTGGCTTAAAAGAGAGTTTCAAAAGCTTAATTGGCAAGTCATTGGAAATATTGTGGGCATGGTGTTGATAGCTTTAGCCTGTTTGATGTTGCTTCCTGTAATTTGCGGTTTAATTTATAAAGAAATAGATGATGTGCTATGTTTTCTGCTTGTCATCGGAATCAGCTTGATATTGGGATTTCCGTTAAGCCGCCTGAAGGTGAAACATGCACAGTATTTTGCCCGGGATGGTTTAATTGCAGTAGGATTATGCTGGCTTGTTGTATCTGTTTTCGGAGCCCTGCCTTTCTATATCTCAGGAACAATTCCAAAATTCATTGACTGTTTCTTTGAAACAGTATCCGGGTTTACAACGACAGGATCCAGCATCCTGCCTGAGGTAGAGTCTTTACCGCGATGTATGTTGTTCTGGCGAAGCTTTACGCACTGGGTTGGAGGTATGGGAATTCTTGTGTTTGTACTGGCTATCCTGCCTAAATCAAACGATCATTCCATGCATCTGCTAAGGGCGGAATCGCCAGGACCTGTCATTGATAAACTGGTCCCTAGATTACGCAAGAGCTCCTTTATCTTATATTCTATTTACATGGCCTTGACCATTATAGAAATACTGTTTTTGCTGGTGGGTAAGATGCCACTGTTTGATACATTGTGCAATACATTCGGAACAGCGGGAACTGGTGGATTCAGTGTTACAAACCAAGGAATTGGACAATATGGCAATGCGTATTATGAGATGGTTATTTCCATCTTTATGATCTTGTTCGGGATTAACTTTAACTTTTATTTCCTGATGCTGATCAAGGAGTTCAAAACAGCATTCAAAATGGAAGAGGTCCGAGTTTACTTGCTTATTATATTGACTTCCGTCACAATGATTGCGTTGAATATCGCTCCTTTGTATGATGGGTCTTATGTACAGGCATTTCGTTATTCATTGTTCCAGGTAGCCAGTATCATAACAACAACAGGTTATTCATCGTTTAATTTTGATCTTTGGCCGACTTTTTCTAAAATTATTCTGTTACTTTTAATGGTTGTCGGAGCCTGTGCAGGATCAACCGGTGGAGGTATTAAAGTCAGCCGTTTGATCATCTTGGTAAAAAAGATCCGTTTAGATCTGCAGAAGACGATCCATCCGAATAAAGTACAGGTTGTAACCTCTGAAGGGAAGGCCATTCCAAAGCGTGTTGTGGATCAAGTAACAGGATATTTCAGCTGTTTTATGCTCTTGGTAGCTATTATCACATTGATCGTATCTTTGGATGGAAAAGACTTTGAAACGACCGTTTCTGCGGTCTTTGCGTGCATCGGAAATATCGGACCTGGATTTGGTGTGTGTGGACCATTTGGAAACTTTGGATCCTTTTCCACGTTATCAAAACTGGTTTTGTCTATCGCAATGTTGATAGGTCGTTTGGAAATCTATCCGATTCTGATATTCATAGCACCGTTTGTTGGTAAGGAATATAAGTTACGGCATAAATACGAAGACTCTGTGAATGAGTTCATGGATGAGGATAGCGTATAGGAAAAATACAGTCTGCCTGTGCAAAGCAGACTGTATTTTTTGGTTTAAGAAAATATTAAGGTTCTTAAAGAGAGATTGTGACTATAATATGTATAGAAGAGGATGAGCTATGTGGTCTAGAAAAGAAATTAAAGAAAAAGGACGACGGTCTTTTAAAAATAATTTTTGGAAGACGATCCTGATCAGTCTGCTTCTGATTATAATTGGAGCAGGTGGTCTGTTTGGTGGTGGCACTTTCCGTTTTATTGCCGAACTTGATGACTCTTCCGGGCAAACCGTCGAACAAATGACTTCTGTAGATGATAATCTACAGTTTGAAGAACAGGAAATCATTGACACAGACAAGCCTGGGAACATTTCTGGTTTTTTGGTTCTTGTCATTGCTGTGGGAGCAGTGCTTTTCTTTGTGTTGGCGTGCAGTGTAGTGATGGCACTAACAGCGTTGATCATAAATCCGATCGAGGTAGGTATCCGAAGGTTTTTTATACGAAATCTGAATGGAAAGGCCCAGATTAGTGAAATTGGATCCGGTTTTGATATGAATTACAAGGAAAATGTGAAAACTTTGTTTTTCCGGGATCTTTATATCCTGCTATGGACTTGTCTGTTGGTGATACCTGGTATCGTAAAAGCATATGAGTATCGAATGATTCCTTATTTACTGGCTGAGGATACAACAATGACCGCAAAAGAGGCGTTTTTTCAAAGCCGACAGCTGATGAAGGGACAAAAATGGAATGCCTTTGTGTTAGATCTTTCCTTTCTCGGATGGAACATGTTGAGTATCTTTACCTTAGGAATCTTAGGGATTTTATTTGTAAATCCATATCGTAATATGACAAATGCAGCATTATATGAAAGGCTGCGCTATGGAGGTTCATTATGACGCCGACTATTTTGATTGCAGATGATGAAAAAGAGATCCGTATGGTTCTAAAACTCTATTTGGAAAATGCGGGGTATCATGTGCTGGAATCTTCTGACGGGCAGATGGCAATGGATATAATGAATAAAGAAACAGTGGATCTTTGCCTTTTGGATATCATGATGCCAAAGAAGGATGGATTTCAGGTCTTGAAGGAAATTCGTCATACATATTCGATTCCTGTGATCATTCTTTCTGCCAGAGATCAGGATTCGGATAAGATCCTGGGATTGGATCTGGGGGCGGATGATTATATCGTAAAACCGTTCAATCCATTGGAAGCTGTAGCACGTGTAAATTCGAATATGCGTCGATGGAAAAAACTAGGAGCCGCACAAGAGGATGTGCGCTTGTTGACATGTCGGGATCTGGTGTTGGATCCGGAATCCTGTACTTTGAAAAAAGGAAATGAGATCATAGATCTGACATCGGTTGAATACCGGATCATGGCTTTATTTATGGAACATCCGGGAAAGGTTTTTACTAAGCAGCAGATATATGAACATGGATGGAACGAGGATTATGTGATTGCTGATAACAATATCATGGTATGTATTAGCAAGCTGCGGGCAAAACTGTCACAAAATCCTTCTGAATATATCAAGACAATACGTGGATTGGGGTATCGACTTGAAAAGGGATAATTTAAAGAGATATCTGATTCGGCAGTTTTGTCTTACGATTGTTCTTGTGGTATTAGCAGAAGTTGTGATCATGGAACTGGAAATATTGGTGTTTGGGCCATTTTTAAAATACTTATTACAGATTCCTTTTACACAGTCATTTTCCTTAGGGACATGGCTTGCCTGGATCACATACATCTTTCGCAACTTTCTGTTAGGAACCGGGCAGATTGGTTTATGGGGGCTGTTGAGCCAGTCGTTTTCCTTCCTGTTTGTCGTATTGATGGTTGCTTTGATCCTGCTTCCTGTTGTGATTGGAAGTATTGTCTTTGCGTCCGGAGTGGAGAGAAAAATGACAAAGATCCAAAAAGAACAGGAAGAAAAACAGATGGAAACAATAAAAAAACGAAATCAGATGTTATCGAATGTGGCCCATGACCTGCGTACACCGATCACCTCCATCCAAGGTATGTCGCAGGCCTTAAAGGACAATATGATCTCAGATTCAGATACAAAAAAGGAATATATTCAGTCTATATATAATCAGTCAAAAAAAATGTCAGATTTGATTTCCGTTTTATTTGAATACACAAAGGTGGATAGTATCGGTTTTTCAATTCATCGGCAGAAAGTCGATATCAATGAGATGCTGATGCGTGAGGCGGCGAATTTATATCCGGATGCTGAAAAAAGGCAAATGGAAATGGAGATAGATATTCCGGAAACCGTTTGTACTATCTATGCGGATGAAACACAGATGAGCCGTGTTATTGCGAATTTGTTGATCAATGCCATTCGTCATAATGAAGAAGGGACAACAATTAAAGTGCAGCTCAAGGAAATTGCCGGTGCGATTCAGATCATCATAGCGGATAATGGTGTGGAACTCCATCAGGGACAGGCGTTGTTCGAACCTTTCGTAAGAGGAGATGCTTCGAGAAAATCCGAAGGCAGTGGCCTGGGTTTATCAATTGTAAAAAGGATAGTGGAACTACATCAGTATACAATACAGCTGAAGCAGCCGTATGAAACGTATACAAAAGCCTTTGTGATTACATGTGATAAGATATAACAAGTAGTTAAATTAGTGGTATAATAAAAAGGCAGGAATTAACCTGCCTAAAGAAATTGAGGTTTGATACATTGAAAATAGGAGTACTAGGAACGGGAACCTGGGGAACGGCACTTGGAAGATTATTATCGAATGCCGGTCATGATGTGATGATGTGGTCACCGATCGATCAGGAGATTCGTGATCTGTCAACGAAACGGGTTCATAAAAACCTGCCGGGTATGGTCATTCCGGATGCGATTATCTTTACTGGGAATCTGGAAGAAGCATGCCGGCAAAAGGATATCATCGTATTTGCGGTGCCGTCTGTATTTGTTCGTAATACCGCTGTGCAGGCCAAGCCTTATATTCCGGATAATCAACTGATTGTCGATGTCGCCAAAGGAATAGAACCGGATACTTTATTGACAATGACCGGAATCCTTCAGGATGTTTTGCAGGGACATCAGCGACTGGTCGCTTTATCCGGTCCCACGCATGCTGAAGAAGTGGCTTTGGACTTATTGACGACCATTGTATCTGCTTCCCGGGATGAGCAGGCAGCCTTAACGGTACAAAAGGTTTTTTCTACACCGAAAATGCGGGTATATACCAATAAGGATATCCTTGGCGTGGAACTGTGTGGTGCCTTAAAGAATATAGTGGCTTTGGCAAGCGGAATCGCTAAAGGGCAGGGTTACGGCGATAATGCCCGAGCTGCCTTAATAACTCGCGGAGCTGTTGAAATCGGTCGTTTGGGAATGAAAATGGGATGTAAAGAACGAACCTTCTCCGGGCTGGCAGGTGTTGGAGACCTGATTGTTACGGCTACTAGTGAGCATTCCCGCAACAACAGAGCAGGGTATTTGATTGGAACCGGATTATCGGTGGAACAGGCTGTCAAAGAAGTAGGAATGGTTGTAGAAGGCATTCATGCGATTCCGGCAGCTATGAAGCTGTCGAAGGAATATGATGCTGAAATGCCGATTGTTTCCGCTGTCAATGCGGTCATCAACGAGCACAAACAACCAGAGGATGTCATTCGGGAATTGATGGAACGTGAAGAAAAATCAGAACTAAACCGGTATTAAGCAGATTCTGATGAAGAACAGTTGATAAAACAGAAAGAAAGAGGTTCGGAAATGAAACGCGTAATTACTTATGGAACTTATGATTTATTGCATTATGGACACATTAACTTGTTGAGAAGAGCTAAGGCTTTAGGCGATTATCTGATTGTTGTTATCTCTACAGATGAGTTCAACTGGAACGAAAAACATAAGAAGTGCTATTTTACCTATGAACAAAGAAAAGCATTGGTAGAAGCCATTCGTTATGTTGATTTGGTTATACCGGAAGAAAACTGGTCACAAAAACGTACGGATATGCATGAATATCATGTGGATACCTTTGTAATGGGAGATGACTGGGAAGGAAAATTTGATTTCCTGAAAGAAGAAGGTGTTGAAGTTGTTTATCTTCCTAGAACACCGGAGATTTCCAGCAGCCAGATGAAAAAAGATCTGTACGATGCAGCCAGCGTTGGAGAAAGTGAAACCAACCACGATTACATCAACACAGATCCTGACCATTAATAAGCATAAATAAAGACAGGATGCCGTAAGAACATCCTGTCTTTACATTTGGGAAAACAGCTTTTTAGCTTCCATGTATCGATCCATATGATAGTCAGGAATTTGCCAGAAGTAGAAACTGGACAAATCATCCGTATCCTGATTAAATATGGATTCATTGATTTTACGAATAAATACCGGATCAGCGTCAATGATTCGTTTGATATCCATAACAACATGTTTAAACATTTCATAAAAATATAGCCGGTTTCCTGCATAGACAGGAATCGTTTTGGAGAAATCCTGAATGCGGTAATGTACATATATATCTCCATCTGCATCATAGACTATTTTACCAATATCTCCATCTAAAGTTTCGTATTTAAGAACAAACTGATCTGTCATGATACTCCTTTCCTGATTTATATCAACATTAAAAGTTATATTTATTATATTACAATTCGAAATAAGAGTAAACCAGAACTCTATGAATATAACGTTGGAATAAAGTGCACATTACCCAACGTTATTTTTTGAAAGATTTATCCATTGGAATCATCAGGTCCTGTTCTTTATTTGCTCAGAAATACCGTCAGTTGATCATACGACAGACAATATTGATCAGATTCTAGAAAAAACTATTTGTTAAGAAACAAAGTATGTTACTATGAGCAACGCCCTGGTTTTATGGAGGTAGAGGCAATCGACAAAACGTAAATAATAAGAAAAAAACCTGATGCGCTGTAATACACAGGATCAGGAAATGTTTTTAAGCATAAAAAAATGGCGCCTCCAACAAGACTCGAACTTGTGACCTGCCGGTTAACAGCCGGACGCTCTACCGACTGAGCTATGGAGGCATTGCCAACGCTCAATAATAATAGCATAGCTTAGGGTGATTTACAAGTTATTTTTTTAAAAAATTTATATGAAAAACAAAGCATCAAAAAAATAAGGAACAAATAATAATAATTTAAAAAAGCTAAATAAAAAATAGATGTTTCTTTTGTATAAACATGATATCGTAAGTATAAGGGAGAAAAAATATGAATGGATTGAAGAAGTGTATTCAAAGATACCGGTCAACCAGCTTGATTATCCGAATCTTGATTGGATTGATCATAGGTACAGTCTTAGGTGTTTTATTTAAGGATCTACAATGGATCAGTGTATTAGGTGATGTATTCAAAGGGTCATTGCGTTCGATTGCGCCAATACTTGTTTTTGTCTTGATTACCAGTTCTCTGGCTCAATCAAACAGCAAAATGGACAGGCGCTTTGTACGAGTTATCTTCTTATACATGTTAAGTACTTTACTGGCTGCCGTTGTAGCTGTTGTGGGCAGTTATTTATTCCCACAGACATTGGTTCTGAGCGGAGAAGTAGCACAGGAAGCGGCTCCATCAGGAATTGGAGAGGTTATTGCCAACCTGATCAATAATGTTGTTTCCAATCCGGTAGAAGCCTTGGCAACGGCAAACTATGTCAGCATCTTATTCTGGTCTATTCTGTTGGGCCTGGCTTTGAAAAGCCTTGCTTCTGATCAGACAAAACAGATGCTTGTGGACATATCCGAAGGCATTTCCCAGCTGGTACGCTGGATTATTGAATTTGCTCCGTTTGGTATTCTAGGGCTATCCTATGCATCGATATCACAGAACGGTCTGGAAATTTTCACTTCGTACGGTAAACTTTTATTGCTTTTGGTCGGATGTATGCTGGCTGTGGCACTGATTGTTGATCCGTTGATCTCTTTCCTGTTTTTACGCAGAAACCCGTATCCACTGGTATTTAGATGTTTGAAAGAGAGCGGATTGATGGCGTTCTTTACAAGAAGTTCAGCAGCTAATATCCCCATTAATATGGCGTTGTGTGAAAAGCTGGGACTAGATGAGGAAATGTATTCTGTTTCCATTCCGCTGGGGGCTACCATCAACATGGATGGAGCTGCCATTACGATAACGGTCTTTGCCTTGGCAACTGCACATACGATGGGAATTCATGTGGATATAGCCACCGCCTTTGTGCTGAGTGTATTAGCAACATTTGCGGCGTGTGGAGCCAGTGGAGTAGCCGGAGGTTCATTATTACTGATTCCGATGGCTTGTTCTTTATTTGGTATTTCCGGAGATATTGCCATGCAGGCAGTGGGGATTGGATTTATCATTGGCGTGGTACAGGACAGCGTGGAAACGGCATTGAACTCATCAGGAGACGTAATGTTTGCAGCAACGGCTGAATATGCACAATGGTTAAAAGAGGGCCGTGAGCTACCTGATTTTATGAACCGGAAGAAAAAGAAATAAGGAAATGATAAAAGCAATTGTGATGGATATGGATGGTACACTTCTTGATGGGACCAATCATATTCGTACAGAAACAAAACAGATTCTGATACGGATGCAGCAACAAGGAATACGTCTTGTATTAGCCAGCGGGCGGAACTATCGGCGGTTGTTACCTTATGCGAAACAATTGCACATGCCGGAATATGGTGGCTATCTAATCGAGTTTAACGGATTGTGCTGTTGTGATCTTGAAAAGGGAAGTAGAGAAGCTCCTGGTCATTTAGAGCCGGAACAGGTCAATGAATTATTCGGTTATGGGAAAAATCTGAATTGTGAGATATGGGCTCTCTATGATGACGGTATCTATGTTTATATTCCTGATCAATTGTATGAAATAAAAAGAAAATTGCGGGTAGAACGAAACGTATCAATCGATTATCCCTGGACAGCCGGCCCTTGCTCATGGCTGGATGATCTGCGTGACGGGTATCCGGATATTCATTATATACAGTCATTTGAGCAGATTCCACAAACGATTCGAAAAGTGAATTATTTGAATGACGCACAACAAACAGAAACGTATTATAACCAGGTATTGGATGACCTGTCAGGACATTATTCGATATTTCGCAGCAGTATTCGAAACATCGAAATCGTCGCTAAAGACTTTGATAAAGGAACGATGCTGAAACACTTGATGGTTCGGAATGGATGGACAGCAGATGAAATAATGATCTTCGGAGATGCTGAAAATGACATCCCTATGTTTCCTTTGTCACATCATAGCTATGCGATGGGACAGGCAGAGCAGATTGTCAAACAAGCGGCTGGCCATGTTACTCTTTCCAATGATGAGCAGGGTATCTATGAGATATTGAAAAATCAAAAAAGCGGATAACCGCTTTTTTTGATTTCATATATTATGTGTAAGGATAGAGAGATATATGAAGTATGCATCTATATTAAGAGCTTTCTTAGCTCACTGTTATGATACAAAAGAATCATCGTGTCATTAACAAAGATCGATGTGAAAGCATGTGAGATGATTCTAAATTATGGGAGAATAAACTAAAAATTATAAAAAAATACGGAAGGATGGTTTTCATTTAAGAGGAAGTGGTGTATACTTTAGTAAGCTGTTACTAACTAATGGGAGAGAGTATGGAAATCAGTCAGGCTATTGAGAAAAGAAGAAGTATTCGGTTATATACCTCCGGCAAGATCCCCAATGAAGATATTGAATCGATTGTTCATGCGGGAGAAATGGCACCATCCTGGAAAAATACACAAGTACCTCGATATTATGCGGTTAAATCTGCAGAGATGAAAAGAAAGCTAAAAGAATGTCTACCGGCACGGAATTCAAACAATACGCGAAATGCCTCTTGTTTTATCGTTATTTGTTTTGAAAAAGGATTGTCAGGTTATGCGAAAAATGGAAGCCCGGATAATGAAGTCGGAGGAAACTGGGGCTATTT
>AUXO018169433.1_pt1 | contig 11240 bp, 8 predicted proteins | sample 768731 | NCBI WGS metagenome assembly AUXO01 (sample SAMN02715735, study PRJNA202380) | gut metagenome | biome: sheep rumen | host: Ovis aries | place: New Zealand: Palmerston North | reverse complement strand
ACCCGTACGTCAGTTTAGCAAACTGGTGGTTTCAGCCACTCACCCATCCTTCCGGAACTGTGCGTTCTGATCTGCTGTGACTCGGTGTGTATCTCCTTCGCTAAAGGCACTCCCTTGTCAATTGCGAGTGCAAAGGTAGCACATTTTTTGAATACCACAAACAAAATCATGGAAAAAATCGTACCTTTGCCGAAAATTTGTGCCACTCATTATTTATAATAAGAAGAAATGCATACAAGACAAGAAAAAATGGAAGCTTTCGGGCGTTTGCTCGATGTGATGGATGATTTGCGAGAGAAGTGTCCATGGGACCGGAAACAAACCAATGAATCCCTCCGTCCCAACACGATTGAAGAGACTTATGAACTATGCGACGCACTCATCAAAGAGGACAACATCAATATTTGCAAGGAGCTTGGCGATGTGCTGCTGCATATCGTCTTCTATTCGAAAATCGGCGAGGAAAAAGGAGCGTTTGACGTGGCTGATGTATGCCATAAACTCTGTGACAAGCTCATTTTCCGCCACCCACACGTATATGGAGACGCGAAGGCAAACACGGCTGGCGAGGTTGTTCAGACCTGGGAACAAATTAAGACTAAGGAGAAGGATGGCAACAAGACGGTGCTCTCAGGAGTGCCAGATGCACTGCCCTCGCTCATTAAGGCCTACCGCATACAGGATAAAGCCCGCAATGTGGGTTTTGACTGGGAAGAGCGACGAGATGTGTGGAAGAAGGTGAAAGAGGAGATTTCCGAGTTTGAGGCTGAGGTGGAAACACTCTACAGCAATGCGGAGACCGACGAGGCGAAGGCGGCAGCCAAACAGCATGCCACAGAAGAATTTGGCGACGTGATGTTTAGCCTCATCAATGCTGCCCGCCTGTACAAAATCAATCCAGACAACGCTCTAGAGCACACCAACCAGAAGTTCACCCGCCGCTTCAACTATGTGGAGGCGAAAGCCAAAGAAAAAGGCCAGGACTTGAAAGACCTGACCTTGGAACAAATGGACGCCTGGTGGAATGAGGCCAAAAAGCTTGGCTAATCGAAATAATTTGGCTTCCGTTTGCGTGCCTCATCCAAACTGACCATGCCGGACTCCCCTTCCCCTCTTTCGGAACGGAGTTCGGCATATTTTCTGTCCAGCTCATCGGTCAATTCTGCTCTCGTGTCCGGATTGAGAAGACGGGCACTTGCAATCACGTTCTGTGAAGCGTCTTTCATCCAGAGAACAGGGCCATGATAGACTGGAGCTATTTTCAGCGCTGTGTGCAACTCGCTTGTGGTGGCACCACCTATCATGATAGGAATGTCAACGCCACGTTCTTCAAGCGCTCTGGCCACATTCACCATTTCCTCCAATGAAGGGGTGATAAGTCCAGAAAGTCCGATGATATCAACATTTTCCGCTATGGCCTTGTCAACGATCGTTTCTGTAGGCACCATGACACCCAAGTCGATAATTTCGTAGTTGTTGCAAGCAAGAATAACACTCACGATGTTTTTGCCGATGTCGTGCACATCACCTTTCACAGTAGCCAGCAACACTTTTCCCGCTTTCTGCGCCCCTTCCGAGCGGCTTGCCTCGATAAGAGGCTGAAGGATGCCCACAGCTTTCTTCATCGTGCGAGCAGTTTTCACCACCTGCGGCAGGAACATCTTGCCAGCACCAAAGAGTTCACCCACGGTGTTCATCGCATCCATCAGCGGGCCTTCGATAATCTTGACAGGATTGCCATATATCCCTGCTGCTTCGCCTAAGTCCACCTCCAAATAGTCGCCGACACCTTTCACCAAGGCGTGCTTCAACCGTTCTTCAACCGTTCCGTTTCGCCAATCATCAGCATGAGTCTTTGGCAAAACTCCGCCATTTTTAAGTGCTTCTTTTTCTGCATCCTTTTCTGCTTTTATTCGAGCTGCTATTTCAATCAGATTTTCTGTTGCATCAGGTGTACGATTGAGCAGCACGTCGTCAATGGCAGTCAGCACATCATCTGGGATGTCACTATAAAGCACCTGTGTGGCAGGATTGACAATACCCAAATCCTGGCCTACAGCAATTGTATGATAAAGGAACACAGAGTGCATTGCCTCGCGAATGTAGTTGTTGCCCCTGAACGAGAAGGAGAGGTTGCTCATGCCGCCTGACACATGAGCGCCAGGCAAGTTCTTGCGAATCCACTCTGTGGCACGTATGAAATCAATTCCGTAGTTATTGTGCTCCTCCATGCCTGTAGCTACAGCCAGCACGTTGGGGTCAAAAATAATGTCATGCGGATTGAAGTTCACCTTATTGACAAGCAGCCAATAAGCACGCTCACAGATTTCTATCTTTCTCTCGTATGTAGTGGCTTGTCCTTTCTCGTCAAAAGCCATCACTACGGTAGCGGCTCCCAAACGTTTGATTTCACGAGCCTTTTCAAGAAATTTTTCCTCACCTTCCTTCAGGGAGATACTGTTGACGATACTCTTACCCTGCACGCACTTCAAACCGGCCTTGATGACTTCCCAGTCGCTGGAGTCAATCATCATGGGCACCTTCGAGATGTCGGGATCGCTCATCAAGAGATTCAGGAACGTTATCATCTCATGCTTGGCATCGAGCAATCCATCATCCATATTGATATCAAGCACCAATGCTCCGTCCTCTACTTGCTTCCGCGCGATGGAAAGGGCCTCTTCATAGTTTTTCTCATTGATGAGACGGAGGAACTTGCGCGAGCCTGCCACGTTACAACGTTCACCCACATTCACAAAGTGCCGTTCGGGTGTAAGTTCCAGCAGTTCAAGACCGCTCAACCACAGGTTCTTCGGTTTCTCGGCAGGCACATGCGGCTTCTGCCCATCGATAATGGCAGCATACTGCTCAATGAATTTCTCTGTAGTTCCGCAGCAGCCTCCTATAATGTTGACTAATCCTTCATCTACATATTCCTTCACTTGCTCAGCCATCATCTCAGGAGTCTGGTCATAAAGTCCCAAAGAATTGGGGAGCCCTGCATTGGGGTGCGCAGATATATAATACGGAGCTTTCGCTGCCAAAACTTTCAGGAAAGGCTTCAGCTGGCGCGCTCCAAACGAACAGTTCAAGCCAATGGAGAAGATGTCGGCATGCTGCACACTTGCAAGAAAAGCCTCCAAGGTCTGTCCTGAAAGAGTTCGTCCAGCGGTATCGCTCACAGTGACGGAAAGCATTAGCGGAACACGCTTCTTTGTCGATTCCATTGCCTTTTCTGCAGCATATATAGCAGCCTTTGCATTGAGCGAGTCAAAAATAGTTTCAATTAGCAAGGCATCCACTCCGCCTTCAAGGAGCGCCTCCATCTGCTCCACATATGCATCTACCAGCTCATCGTAAGTAAGGCTTCGCAATGCAGGATTATTTACATCGGGAGAAATACTCAGCGTCTTGTTTGTTGGACCTACATCACCCAACACAAATCGCGGTTTGCCAGGAGTTTTTTGTGTGTACTCATCTGCCAGCTGGCGAGCAATTTTTGCACCAGCCAAGTTCATCTCGCGGCAGAAATTCTCCACGTTGTAATCAGCCATTGAAATGCGCTGCGAGGAGAATGTGCAGGTGGTAATCAAATCCGCTCCTGCCTCAAGGTACTTGCGGTGAATGTCTGCAATTACGTCTGGACGGGTCAAGCAAAGAATGTCATTGTTGCCCTTCATCAGTCCGGGCACATCCTTGAACTGCTCACCCCTGAAATCCTCTTCTTGCAGGCCGTACTGCTGAATCATGGTGCCCATCGCACCATCCAAAATCAGTATGCGTTCTCTAATGATGTTTGTATCCAACATAATGCAAAATGTGAGAGGTGAAATAAAAAAGTGGAAGATAGAAATTTCTCTTTTTTATTTACACATAGTGTTTCTTTGCTCTGTCTATTTCCCTTCGGTCTTCTTTCTCCTTCAATGTCTGACGCTTATCGTATTCCTTCTTGCCTCGAGCCAGTGCGATGTCAAGTTTTGCAAGTCCCTTCTCGTTAATGTAAAGGCGAACGGGCACAATAGTGAATCCGGGGGCCTTCGTGTCATCTTGTAGGTTACGGATTTCCTTCCTGTTCAACAGCAATTTGCGTTCTCTACGTTCCAAATGGTTGTTGTACGAACCCTCCAGATAATGCGCCACATACATATTCTTCACCCAAATTTCCCCGTTATTAATATAACAATAAGTATCCACCAAGCTCGCTTTTCCTGCACGGATGCTCTTAATTTCCGTTCCCGTCAGGACAATGCCAGCTGTGAAAGTGTCAATAAATTCGTAATCAAACGACGCCCTCTTGTTCTTGATGTTCAATTGCTGATTCTTTGCTATCTTCTTTTTTGCCATAATATTCTTTTCAAACCGATATTCCACATCCGGAGACTGCTTTCATCTTGCACATTCACTCCGTTTTTTTGTTTAGGGCTACAGCCTTCAACTCATCGGATTTCGGAGATTCTCTTTACATGTATTGGTCCAAATTTTCCACAATCATTTTTGCCACCAATGGGGTCACTTCCTCTTGGTGGTCATCAAGAAAATCGTCACCCATCTCATTCAAATCTTCAAGCAGCTCATAGAGCGCCATAAAGTCCTCGTCGCTCAACTCTCGAGACAACTCATCCTGATGCTTGTGATACTCTTTTTTGACATCATACAGCAACTTGGAAAAGTTCTTCATGACAGGTGAGAGTTCCTGCTTGTCATTTCCCAACGCTGCGCCCCATTCCTTCTTGACAACCATCGGGAACGGCCCCTCAAGCACATAAGGCGCATAGCCATTCAGAATCAACTGAATGAAACCACCTTCCATCACCTCATCCAGCACATATCGGTAGCACAGCACCGCATGCTGCTCTGCACTCAGCATCTCCATGTTCTGAGATGTCAAAGCCCCACCAACTGCTGAAAGATAACCATCCGTTATCCACCGGATGAAGCTGATGCCGTCCAGTTCCTCATACTTCCCAAGAGCCTGTTGCTTGTCTAAATGTACCATATTCATTCTTTTAAGAATGCAAAGATACACCACTTTTCCCGAATCATCAAAATCTTCCCCTATAAATCACCTTAAAACAGTCCTTTTCGCCAGAACCTGTACCCCAATCATAGCAATCCATACCCTATTCAAGGTATATAACCCTGCTTCAAGACATGCTCCTCGTATACATTCTCGACATCGTACACATGCCCCACATTCTCTCCTTAAAAACATTACACCTTGCTCTACAATTGACTCACGCCGTGTTCGACAATAAACTCACGCCTTAAGCAACTTGTCATTTCATTCAATGAGGTATCATCTAGATTGTCGCACTATAAAAAGGCAACAAGAAGACGAAACCTGTACAAGTCTCGTGACGTGCGCCTCTGCTTATTGGAGCTATTCCTTATCTATTCGGAACATGCTTTCAAATCTGCCACGCACGAATCCAAGCAAGGATATTTTCAATAAAATGTGTTTTTTCTCGTTCAAATTTGGAGATTAAAATAGAATATGATACATTTGCGACATGAAAGCATCTTTACGTTAAACCCTTTTAATATCTTTACCCAATGGAAGACATTCAGAAAGTATATGATTTCCTAAACAAAGCAAACGAATTTTACTTGGCAACAATCGAAGGAGACCAGCCCCGCGTAAGAGTATACGGCGCCAGCCTGCTATTTGAGGGAAAGCTGTATTTCATGGCTATCAAAGGCACTAATGCACCAGATCAACTGGAAAAGAACCCCAAGTTTGAAATCTGCATATTCAAGAACAATGTATTGCGCATGAACGGCAAGCTGGTCATGGACAACCGGATAGAAGTCAGAGGGGCCTTGATCAAGAAGATTCCAGCTTTAGGGGAAAGCCTAGGCACAGAGAACATGATTATGTATTATGTGAAAGACGCCACAGCCACATTCAGCAATCTGAGAGGAGTGTACGATGTTGTTCATTTTTAACATTCCCTGCACATCTCAACTTGGATATACAATTTAAAACCAACAGGTCTCAAAGGTTCTTTGAGGCCTTTTTCGTGACCTGAAAATAACAATATCAGCATTTGAGTCTCCTCTAAAGTTTTCTCGTTTGGAAAAACTTAAATAAATTTGGAAATTCCTCTATTTGTTCATACCTTTGTACGATTTTTGGGAGAAGTAAGAAAAGGAAATCATTAGACATACAAATTATATGGAAAATAGAAGCATTGTTTCAATTGCCGACTACGGAAAAGAGAAGATTCAGTATCTGCTCGACATGGCGACAGAATTTGAGGCGCACCCGAACCGTCAGCTCCTGAAAGGCAAGGTCGTAGCCACACTGTTTTTCGAGCCCAGTACAAGAACGAGATTGTCATTTGAGACAGCAGCGAACCGTCTGGGAGCACGTGTGATTGGTTTCACCGACCCGAAAGTGACAAGTTCATCAAAGGGTGAAACACTGAAAGACACCATTAAAATGGTAAGTAACTATGCAGATGTGATTGTGATGCGCCACAAGCTGGAAGGTGCTGCTCTGTATGCAAGCGAAGTGACAGACGTGCCCATCATTAATGCAGGCGACGGTTCCAATCTGCATCCTTCACAAACGATGCTTGACCTTTATTCCATATACAAGACACAAGGCACGCTGAACAACTTGAACATCTACATGGTAGGAGACTTGAAGTATGGACGCACAGTGCACTCGCTGCTGATGTCCATGCGAAAGTACAATCCAACTTTCCACTTCATCGCTCCAAAGGAATTGGAGATGCCTGACGAGTACAAACTTTACTGCAAACAGAACAACATCAAGTACATTGAGCAGCAGGACTTCACAGAAGACACTATTGCCGATGCTGATATCCTTTATATGACCCGCGTACAGCGTGAACGCTTTACGGACCTGATGGAATATGAGCGTGTGAAGGACGCCTACATCCTGAAGGCAGACATGCTGGGCAAGGCAAAGGAAAATATGAAGATTCTGCATCCGCTGCCACGCGTAAACGAGATTGAGTATGATGTGGACGAAAGCAAGCATGCTTATTACTTTGACCAGGCGCAGAATGGACTCTATGCTCGCGAGGCACTGATATGTGACGTACTGGGAATCACACTCGACCAAATCAAGAACGACAACACAATCATCGACTAAGCAATGGATAAGCAACAAAAACTGGTCGCAGCGCTAGAGAATGGCTCTGTGATTGACCACATACCAACAGACAAACTCTTCACCGTAGCTCAACTGCTCCAACTGGAGAAATGCACCGAACCTGTACTCATTGGCAACAATTTGGAAAGCCAAATCATGGGCAAGAAGGGAATTATCAAGATAGCAGGCAAGTTCTTCACAGAGGCAGAAATTAGCAAGCTGGCTGTACTCTGCCCAAACATCCGGCTGACTGTCATACGCAATTATGAGGTGGCAGAAAAGCGCGAGGTGACACTACCTGAGGAATTGACCAACATCGTTAAGTGCGCCAATCCTGTGTGCATCACCAACAATGAGCCCATGAAAACGGTATTCTACCGCATGGACAAGGACACGCTGAAGTGCCGCTACTGCGGGAAGGAACAGAAATTGAAAGATATAAAACTCAAATAAGTGCATCATAGCATAAATTCACCATTCTAATGAGTTAACGCAAACATGCAAGCCCAATAGGCTCAAGAACGAATGATGAATTTAAATTTAGAATTATGAAATTTACAGAAAGAGCCAAACTGAACCTCTCAGATGTGAATAAGGAGGTTTTGGAACAATGGAACAAGGAAGACATGTTCCATAAGAGCATTGAGGAACGCGAAGGCTGCCCTCAATTCATTTTCTTTGAAGGACCACCATCAGCCAACGGACATCCCGGCATACACCACGTAATGGGCAGAACCATTAAAGATACATTCCTGCGATACAAAACCATGCAGGGCTTCCAGGTGAAACGCAAGGCAGGATGGGACACTCATGGACTGCCCGTGGAGCTGAGCGTAGAAAAGTCCTTAGGCATAACCAAAGAGGATATCGGCAAGAAAATCAGCGTGGACGATTACAATGACGCTTGCCGCAAGAACGTAATGATGTACACGAACGAGTGGACCGAGCTCACCGACAAGATGGGATATTGGGTGGATTTGGAACACCCCTACATCACCTACGACAACAAGTACATCGAGTCGCTTTGGTATCTGCTGAAGCAACTTTATAATAAAGGATTGCTCTACAAAGGCTACACGATTCAACCCTATTCACCAGCAGCTGGTACAGGCCTTTCGTCGCACGAGTTGAACCAGCCCGGTTGCTACCGCGACGTGAAAGACACAACCGTGACGGCTCAGTTCCTCGTCAAAGATGCTTGCGAGGGCTTGAAAGACAAGGGCGAATTGACAGGTGAAATGCCTTGCAACCTCAAGACTTACATTCTCGCATGGACAACTACGCCTTGGACACTTCCATCCAACACCGCTCTCTGTGTTGGTCCTAAAATTGACTATGTGGCAGTGAAAGGCAAGAATCCATACTCTGGCGAGGAAGCCATCTACATTCTTGCTGAAGCACGCCTCTCTTCTTACTTCGCAGCAGAAAAAGACGAAGAAGGAAATGAGAAGCCAGTTGAAATCCTTTGGCGAGGCAAAGGAACAGACCTTGTTGGATTGTACTACAACCAGCTGATGCCTTGGGTGAAACCTTGCGCATTGGAGAATAATCAGGTGGTGGTGAAAGAAGATGAGGCATTCCGTGTGATTCCTGGTGACTATGTGACCACAGAAGATGGTACAGGCATCGTGCACATCGCTCCCACATTTGGTGCTGATGATGCCAAAGTTGCCAAAGATGCTGGTATCCCTTCACTTTTCGTCATCGACAAGGCTGGTGACACTCGCCCAATGGTAGATTTTACCGGCAAGTACTTTGTGAAGGAAGACATGAACGATGAGTTTGTAAAACTCTGTGTGAACGATAGTTATTGGAAGCACAGTGGTGACTTCGTCAAGAATGCTTACGACCCTAAATATAATCAAGGAGGAAAGTATGACGAAAAGGCCGCCACAAAGGATATGGACCTCAATGTTGTGATTTGCCTGGAGATGAAGGAAGAAGGTTCTGCTTTCAAGATAGAGAAGCATGTGCACAACTATCCTCACTGTTGGCGCACAGACAAGCCTGTGCTCTACTACCCTCTCGATTCATGGTTCATCAAGTCAACGGCGAAGAAAGATCGCATGTTCGAGTTGAACAAGACCATTCAGTGGAAACCTGAATCAACAGGAACAGGCCGTTTCGGCAAATGGCTTGAAAACCTCAACGACTGGAACCTCTCACGCTCTCGTTATTGGGGAACTCCTCTTCCTATCTGGCGCAACCGCGACACACACGAAGAAGTATGTATCGGCAGCGTAGAGGAGCTCTACAACGAAATTGACAAAGCGGTTTCAGCTGGTGTGATGGCATCAAATCCTTTGAAAGACAAAGGTTTTGTGCCAGGAGATATGAGCCAGGATAACTATGACAAGATAGATTTGCATCGCCCTTATGTGGATGATATCAAATTGGTATCAGGCAAGGGGAATGTGCTCACCCGCGAGCTCGACCTCATCGACGTATGGTTTGACTCTGGCGCTATGCCATACGCACAGATTCACTACCCATTTGAAAATAAAGACTTAATTGATAAGGGAACGGCTTATCCTGCCAACTTTATTGCAGAAGGCGTGGACCAGACTCGTGGATGGTTCTTCACGCTCCATGCTATCGCCACGATGGTGTTCGATTCAGTGGCATACAAAGCTGTCATTTCCAATGGCCTTGTTCTTGACAAGAACGGCATTAAAATGTCGAAGCGTCTGGGCAACGTCATCAATCCATTCGAGTGCATCGGCACATATGGTGCAGACGCTGTGCGCTGGTACATGATTACAAACTCATCTCCTTGGGACAACCTTTCATTTGACCCAGAGGGTGTAAAGGAAGTGACAAGCCAGTTCTTCATCAAGTTGCAGCAGGCATATTCATTCTTTACGATGTATGCCAACGTAGACGGCTTTGAATACAAGGAGGCTGATATTCCATATACTGAGCGTCCAGATTTTGACCGATGGTTGCTCTCTGAGCTGAACACGCTGGTGAAGAACGTGCAGACATACCTTGACGACTATGACCCAACACCGGCAGGCCGTCTGATTCAGTCTTTTGTTATCGATAACCTCTCCAACTGGTATATCCGCTTGAACAAGCCACGTTTTTGGGGCGGAGAAATGACGAACGACAAACTCTCGGCATATCAGACACTTTATACCTGTCTCGATACGCTGAGCCGACTCATCGCTCCAATCGCTCCTTTCTATGCAGACCAACTCTTCCGCGACCTCAACAGCGCAACGAGAAAAGACACAGCAAAGAGCGTGCATTTGGCCAAATTCCCAACCTTCAATGAAGCTTACATCGATTCAGAGTTGGAAGCAGCTATGGAAGCAGCCATGAAGGTCACATCGATGGGACTTTCCATCCGAAAGAAGGTAAAAATTCCTGTAATCCAGGCGCTTCAATCCATTGCTATTCCTGATACTGATGCCGTATTCAGCGGGCGCATAGAGCGCATGAAGGACATCATCATGAAGGAAGTGAACGTCAAGGAATTGCAACTGATGGATGGCAAGATGCTGGTGAAAAACGTGAAGTGCAACTTCCGTGTGATGGGCAAGAAGTTTGGCAAGATGATGAAGGCGGTAAGCAATGCTGTGACTGAAATGTCTCAAGCACAAATCGCAGAACTTGAAGCGAACGGACAAGTAACGCTGCAAGCAGAGGGACAGGATGCAGTGATTGAGCTGGCCGATGTTGACATCATGTCACAAGACATCCCAGGATGGAGTGTGGCCAACGAAGGCACCACAACTGTGGCACTCGATATCACTATCACACCAGCCCTGAAAAACGAAGGCAATGCCCGCAAGGTTATTAAGCAGATTCAAGGCCTCCGCAAGTCGCAAGGATTTGAGATTACAGACCGTATCCGAGTCATCATCACAGAAACTCCTGAAACAAAAGCAGTACTCGATGACTTCAAGGAGAACATTGCAGCACAGGTATTGGCAAATTCTATCACCCTCGGCAACCCCGAAGGTGAAGCCATCAACTTTGACGAGTTCAAAGCTGTCATATCTGTTCAGAAAGACTGATTCATGACTAAAAAGAACAAGCATATTCTTTCCATTATCCTATTCATGACCGTTCTTGTCATTGACCAAATCATCAAGGTCAATGTCAAGACGGG
>AUXO011687693.1_pt1 | contig 11240 bp, 17 predicted proteins | sample 768731 | NCBI WGS metagenome assembly AUXO01 (sample SAMN02715735, study PRJNA202380) | gut metagenome | biome: sheep rumen | host: Ovis aries | place: New Zealand: Palmerston North | reverse complement strand
TCAACTAATAATTGAGTTGAATAAGTAGTATCTCCTGCATAAACTCCAGGACGGAGTCTTGTGAATTCAAGTGGACTTAATGACTCAATACTATCTTTGGTATATAATTTTTTATCTGTCATTATTTTCCTCCTTTAATGTTTTTGTAAAATATTTAATTAACAATTCAATAATTTCATTTGTATAATCTAAAGGTTGAAAATGATAGTCTTTAGGTAAAAATTCTCTTGCTTTTAATTGAATATAATCAAATATTTTAATTGTTTCATCAAGAGGCATAACCAATTTTCTTTTTAAACTAATTAAATCTTCTCTAGTAAATTCATATTTTCTAGTACTAGATTCAGATTCAAATTCAGTAAGTTCAAATTGGATACCATCATTTCCATATTCCTTAAATGATAAATTATAGTTTTCTCCAGCTTTATTTTTATCTCTTAAAATATCATATAATCTAATTGCTTGTAAAAATTGTTTTGGATCGCAATTATATTGGGCAAATTCTTCAGTTTTACTAGGATATTCATGAGTTAATGCTTTTCTTTTTTCATGAATAGCTCCAACCATACTCATATAATTTACTTTTACATCCTTAAACAATTCTTGAATAGAAATGCCTAATAATTTTTCTCCTAAATCAATATGATATTTAGTTTTAAGAGCTTCTATATAACTAAAATTACCTTTATTCATATTAGAAGTAAAAGTAATTAAATCCTTTGTATCAATATTACCAAATTCACACTCAATTACTGTTGATATTACTTCTCTTTTGATTAACTCAGATAAAGTGGGAATAACAATAGCCTTAAAATCATAATCTGATTTTTCATCTGCTAGATTATAATTATGAGCTCCATAATAACCAATATAAAGAACATTATATCCTTTACTTTCTAATGCTTGAAACGCTTGATTTAATTTTTCATTCATTTCTTTCCCTCTCCTTTCTAAATTTTATCATATAAATTATATTCAAATTTTTTACTAAAATCAAAAAATTACTCTATCGCTAGGGTAATTTCATTTTCTTTTAAAATTTTGGCTAATTTTGTAGCATCTCCGCTGCGTTCCGCAACAGCATAGGCATCCGCTAATTCATTTCCTATTTCATTATTATGTCCGGCAACTTTATATACTACATAATTTGGGAATTCTTTTGTGGCATATTCATATAATTTTTTTACTAAATCTAAATTTTTTACTTGTTCTTTAGAACTATTTATTCAATTATTGCGGGCTCAATTAAAAATTCATTCATTAAAAATATTTACTACATATGAACTATCGCAATAGATAGTAACATCACAATTTTTATATTTATTAGTTGCTAATTCAAGAGCTTGTAGTAATCCTTTTAATTCCATGCGATTATTAGTTGTTTCTGCTTTTTGAATTAAATGCCCTTCCATATAAGTTTCTTCTCCTCCTGTAAAAGCATCATATATAGTATTAGTTTCTTCATCGTAATTAATACAACTCCAACCCCCAATACCAGGATTTCCAGCACAAGCACCATCCGTATATAACTTTATTCTTTTTTTATTCATGTTGCTCTTTCATTTTATTAATTTTATTTATAAAATCACTTTTTTCATTTCTAAAATTTACTATTAAATTATTTATTAACTTTTCTATATTTTCTATTGTCATATCCATATGTTTTAAATTTTTTAATTCTATATAACATTGTTTTCTTATATAACGAGCTTCAATACTATCATTATTATAATTTTTTAATTGAATTAAATTAGAATTTAATGTTCTTAAAGTATTAAGTTTAGTTTTTAAATTTTTTCTTCTTTGCTTTAAATATTTTAATATTGCGCGGGCTTCCGCAATTTTACAACCATGGAATCTAGAGGCTATATCTTTATCTTCTTCTTTATTTAATTTTGCTTTTGCAGAAAATTCGCCTAATTCGGTTTGAATTGTTACTATTGAAAGTCCTGTTATTTCATCATAAAAAGCATTTTTCATTTTTATTTTCATTTTTACACTCTCCTTCTATAAAAGTATAAAAAAAATATTATTTTTTGTCAAATAATATTTTTTCTTTTATATCATTTAAAATGTTTTCAATTTCTACTGGGCAATTATTATGTGCATCTAAAGATACATTATACATATAAGGATTATCATTAAAGAATACTTCTTTAGAATGAGTATGTCCATGTAGATTTATTAAATGTTTAGCCCATGCTTGTTGGTCATCATAATTAGCAGTAATAACTGGATAATGGCATAAAAAGAAATAATTTTTTTTATATTTAAGTTCCATAGCATGATTTATTTCAACTATATTTGGACAAGATTCATATAATTCTATTCTAGTATCTGTATCATGATTACCTAAAATTACATGAATGTTACCTGCAAGTCTTTTAATACAGTTAAGACCATATTCATTATCTCCTAACATTAAATCTCCAAGTATATATACATCATCTTCATAATCTACAACTGAATTCCAATTACGAATAATTTCTTCATCATGTTCTAAACTAGAAGAAAAACCTCTTGGACCCCATAAAAATTCTTTTTGATGACCAAAATGTAAATCTGATGTAAACCAAATTTTCTTTTCCATATTAATCTACCTCCAATATATTTGTAATACCTTCTTCTTTAGATGGATATTCTATTGAATTAAACATACGAATAACTGCATCTTCAGGAACACAAGCTCTTCCTGTTCTTTGAGCATTTTGATTTAAAATAATATCTAATGGACGGTTAATAAATACTACATTAATTTCATCTGGAGTTGGATAAAGTCTGTTTATTAACTTTGCTCTTGCAGCACGTGTTAAAGAAGTTTGATCTGCATATACATCAAATCCATCTGATAAAGCCTCATTAATTGATTTAACAAAAGTATTATATACTTCAGTTTCTTTAGAAAAATAAGGTTCATTTTCTTTAACTAAATTATATTTAATATCATCTCTAGATATATAAACTGCATTTTCTGGCATATTTTGTTTACACCAGTATGTTTTTCCACAACCAGGTGCTCCCATTAATATTATTAATTTTGCCATAATTAATCTACCTCTCTTTCATATAATCTATGTTTACATTTATTACTATGATTACTATTCCAACACTTGCCATTTATATTAAAAGGACATTTAGTGTTTGTACAAGAAGCTAAACTGTTTATTTCAATTCTTTTTCCTTTTACAAATCTCCCTAATTTAAATTCTTGTTGGAAATCTTCATAAGTATATCCTCCGATATCACGCACTTCCGCATGATTTATCTCTTTTTTACAATTCATACAGTATAATTTTTTTAAATGTCCGGGTTCTCTTTGCTGACCTTGATTTCTAATTAAAGGAATTCCTTCCTTTCCGCACAAGGTGCAATAGAACTTACTTTGTGTTATTTTCATTGTTCACCTCTTTCTTAATATATATTATTATACTATTATTATATAAAAAAAAGATAATAAAATCAATTATTATCTTTTTATTTAGTTATTATAATGTTATTTTTGAATATCTTTCAGAATTTAATTTATCTAGCATTAATTGATATCCAGTTACGCCTTTACATATTTGTTCAAATATAATAGGGCTACATCCAGATACAAAAGATACATTTGGTCCTGCATCAAGAATTGTGTTTTGTCTTGCATCTACATTCCAATAGACAAGTCTTGGTAATGTTAAGCCTGCGGCCGCCCATTCTTTTCTTATACCTTCCATTTCAGTAGCTGCTGTTTCTGTTGTCCAGCCATTTTCTCTTGCATACCATGAAGAGCCTGTTCCTTGGTCAATTTCCATATCAGAAATTACCACAATTGTTTTAGGCATATCTTTTATAGATTCAAAGTCTGCTAATGCTGTTGCTTTTAATAAATTAAATACTGCATGTAAATCTGTGTTTTCACATAAATTTGTATCATATATTCTTTTTACTTTATCTGCGAAATCAATACCTTCTATTTTTATTAACTTAGGAGTTCTTGAGAAAGAAATATAATGGTCTTTGAATGGGCCTTTTAATCTTTCTGCAGCATACATACCTAATCCAATTGCAATATTAATAGGTGCTGATGCATCTCTACCAGTCATTGAACCAGAAGTATCAACAACACACATAATGCTATTATCATCAGATGTAATATAATTAGGTTGATTTTCCCAATATTTTTGAACAGCCAATCTATCAATTTCAGACATTCTTATGCTATATCCGCCTAAGTTATTTGTTACTTTAGAAATTATTTCATAAGGATATAATGTCTTTGCATTAACAGTTGTTTTTTCATTTTTTATAAAGTTTTCATATTTTTGTGCTAAAATATCTCTACGAGCAAAAGCATTTTTATATAAAATACCAGCTTTAGAAGGTAATTTATCAAATTCAATTTCATCCCATCTATTATGAGACATTAGATTTTCTACAACTCTTATTCTTTCTCTTAATAGAGTTAAATCTTTTCTATATTCTTTATTTGATAAATCTAATTTTTTAGCAATAAGTTTAGCCATTTTTTTAGTATCTTCTGAAGATGCATTTTCAGATGGTAACCATTTAGCAAGTAATGATGGAGTTTGAGAATCTAAATCTAATGCTAATTGGTCTTCAATTAAAGCAATAGCATTACGGAAAACCTCTGTATTATTAGTTGCATCCCATAAATCATCATATCTACCGTATTCTGGTATTAATGCATATAATTTTCTTGCATCTTCTGGATGCTCTTGACATAACCAATTAAAACAGATACGGAAAAATCTTCTTTCTCCTTGTCCGCCTCTTACATCACGAAGATAAAATAAACATTTAATTGCTAATAATTTATCTTCTTCATAAGCATTTTTAAATAATAAGATACAATCTTCTTTACTTCTGTTGCGGTAAGCTCCGCCCATTGCGAACATATCATAAACTGCTGAATTAGTTGTTTTATGAGCCACAGCTCCATTTTCAGTAAGTTTATAATTTGTATTATTTTTTAAGTTATTTAAAAATGAATTCATATTATTTACCTATCATCTCTGTCGAGATGCCCTTTCTTCTATATTTTTCAATATTATTTTATAAAAATTTTTATTACTTGTCAATTTCCTTTTTTAGCTCGTTATATCTTGATATAGTATCATCATCTAATTCAATTTGCCATATACTATCATCTGTAAATACAATTTTATATATTTTTACTTTTTGATGTATATTTTCTTGATTATAATAATTATATATATTATCTTGATGTTTTAAAACATCAGCTTCGGTTAAAAAAGTTATTTCTTTTATATCGTTAATATCAATTAAAGTAGGTCTTCCTTGATATCCGTTTTTAAACAAAATATATTTTGCATCTTTATTTATAGGTTCCATATAAAATCTCTCCTTTTTCTATTTTAGTTTATTAAAAAAATTATAAAACTTCAAAATATTTTTTATTTGTATTATAAAAAAATTTATGTTATATATGTGCGTATATATATAAATAAGGATATAAATTGATTATTTATAAAAAATATTATATAATTATTTTGAAAAAGAAAAGGAGAATATTATGTTAAAGATTAAATTTATGTATAGAGATGAATTATCTTATCCTAATTGGAATGAACAAGAGTGCATTTGTAAATCATTGGAAGAATGTAAAGAATGGTATGGATTAGGTATAGATTGTGAATATAAAATAATTAGCATAGAAGAGGTTAAATAGGAGGGTTAAAATGGAATATATAAAAAATATATTAAATAATACTTATGATATTATTATTACTGATGTTATAAAAGATGAAAATGAAATAACACATATTTATGGTAAAGATAGAAACAATATATTTTATTTTTTAATTATTTGTCCTCATTCTGGTAATGATTATAAATATGGATTACGATATAATGCTATAAAAACAATGGATAGATGGTCTGTTTGTGATATAGAAGAATGGTATAAAACAGACAAAGATTTAATAAAAAATTTTGATATAGATAGAATGAAAGATAAGTTACTTGAATATTATATTGATTTGGCGGTAGAGGAGAGTGAATATTATGACTAGATTAGAAAATCCAATGGATCCAACAAAAGATGGCGGAAATGCATTAATAGACGGAATAAGATTTCATATAAGAAATAGTGAAATTTTAGTTGAAGAGATTAAAAATTTCATAGATGAAAATTATATTCCTGAATATGGTGATACTGCGGAAGATGTCTTACACAAAGCTTGTCGAATTTTAAATATTTCAACGAATGAATTAACAATATATAATGAAAGAGAATTATTAGTTTGGATAGGAGAAAATTATATTAGATAGCGGGCTGCCTTATATCTACTTGAATTCCTCAAAATTTTATATTATACTATAAGTAGAGTATAAAAAGGAGGAATTTTTATATGAATGAAAAAATTAAAATGACAAAGAAAGATTATTTTAAATTAATAGAAGAAATTATTTTTAATTCTAATCATGAATTAAAAAACGAATTAATTTATTTTATAGAAAATCAAATTGCTTCTATCGATAAAAAGGCGGAAGGAGCAAAAATAAGAGCAGAAAAAAAGAAAACTGCAAATGATGATTTAAGAAATAAAATTCAAGAAATTATTACTAAAGCGACTGCCGCAAATATTAATTTAACTTTAGATGATTTATATGAAGCTTTAGATAAAATATACTCAAAACAAAAAATAGTATCTAGATTAACTCAATTAATTAATTTAGATATTATTCAAAAAATTCCTAATAATTCAGGGAAAAAAGTAATAATGACATATACATTAAAATAAAAGGAGGACTAAATATGAAATATTGTATGGATTATGATAAAAATAGTGCGTATTTAAATAAAGTCGATGAAATAAATATCCTATTTAAGCCTGAAGAGTCTATTGAAGAATTGGTTAATTTTTGCCAAGAACATAAAGACCAAAGAATTAATTGTTTAATTTCATTGGATAACATTGATATAATAGAGAAAATATTAATTGAACAAAATAACAATAATAATTTATATATAGTTTTTCCTGATAGAAATGAAGACCTTGATGTTTTGTTAGGGAAATTTCCAAATCCGCATTTTTATTTTTCTACTTTAGTAAATGATTGAGATAGATTTATTGGTTATGTTGAATATGGAGTATCTGATATATATATAGTTGAAGGATTGGGATTCGAACTAGAAGCTCTTTCTGCTATTGCTCATAAACATAATATTCAAATTAGAGTTTTTCCAAATGTAGCTCAATCAAGTTGGAAAAATACTGATGCGTTAAGAAAATTCTGAATTAGACCAGAAGATATTAAATATTATGACAAATATGTAGATGTTTGTGAATTTTATGGAGATAAAGATAGATTTGGTTTATTATATGAAATATATAAGAAAGATAAGAAATGGTTTGGAAATTTAAATGAAATTATAATTGGTTTAGAAGAACCAATAGATAGTAAATATATCGTAAATAACTTTGCTGCTAAACGAATAAGATGTGGACGCCAATGTATGAAAGGTGGAAAATGTAGAATTTGTGATAGAATAAAAGAATTGTCTTTGAGTTTAGAAAAAGCAAATTTAGTAATTACAAATAAAGGAGAAGATGAATAATGGCAAGAGGAGCTATTGCAAAAACAGAAGTAATTAATAAAATTATAAAAACTTTTGACGGTGCTTTTTTATATAATGATGGAAAAGAAATTCGTATTCCAATGTTAGATAATGGAGAAGAGGTTCAAATAAAAGTAACTTTAGCTTGTGCAAAAGAAAATGTTTCTCAAGGAGATGACAATATAATGCCAGGAGAAAAGACAACAGAATCTTTTGATAATGAAATTAATTTTGATAATACGTCTTCTACTTCACAAAAAGAAGAAGTATATATTGAACCTACAGAAGAAGAAAAGCAAAATGTTAGTGATTTATTGCGTAGATTAGGACTATAATAATTAACTAATTAAAACAGATTTTAAAATTATATATGGATATTATTCATTATAATAATCCATATATTTTTATATTAGAAAATAAAGGAGAGAAATTTTGTGGGAAAACTGAAATTCAAATTACAAACTATTATTAAAGTAATGTTAATATTTACAATAATAATAGCAATGTGCACACTAATTAACAGAGGTGAGCACTTAAAAAGAGATAGGGATTCAGTAAAAAAACAATATGAAACTGTTTTATTGGAAAAGCAACAATTAGAGAAAGATATTGTTAAATATGATACTGTTATTAAAGAGATTGACTCAATTAAAGAAAGTGTTTATACTAATACTACAACAAATATGAGAGAAAAACCCGATGATAAGAGTAAGATTATTAAAACATATAAAATAAACACAAAAATAATAAAGATAGGAACAACAGGAAAATGGACAATGGTTTTAAATGAAGATGGGAAAATTTACTATATATATAGTAAGAATATTTCTAAAAATAAAACCATTATTGTAAAAAAGAAAACCGTTGCAAAGCCTATAAAAAATAATAATAATAAAGTAATTAAAAAAGCGACTGGAACAAAAGCTGAATATCAAGCTTATGCACATAATTTAGTAATTAATACATATGGGTGATCTGAAGCTGATTATGAAGCGTTAGTTAAATTATGAAATAGAGAATCTGGTTGGAATCCAAATGCTCATAATAAATCATCTGGGGCACATGGTATTCCGCAATCATTGCCCGCTAGTAAAATGAAAAGCGAAGGCGCAGATTATTATACAAATGGGTATACACAAATTAGATGGGGTCTAAAATATATTAAACAAAGATATGGTTCTCCATCTGCAGCATGAGCTCATTCCCAGAAGAAAGGCTGATATTAGTTTATCTTTTTGATTTTTTATAAAAAATATAATATAATTATTTTGTAAATATGAATAAGAGATTTTATAGAGATAGAAAGTTAAAGTCAATAGACTGCTAAAAGTTTAAAGGTTTATTCTATTGAAGTAATGCCTCTAGTAATATTTACAAATGCTGATATTGGCTAGGGATAAAAGATATATTTGTAAGTTTCGTACATCTTTAACCTAATCCCTTTAAAATAAGAAAACTTTGACAAAATATATAAATGGTTTTATCTGCTCGAATAAGTTTATTATTCCTTGTTAGTGGTCCCCTTCAACTGCAGAACGAAGGTTTCCAGTAAGTAGAGAAAATAAGTATTAGATTTAATCTAAGAAAAATATCTTACTTTATATAGTAAACAGATAAGTAAAACAAAATGGAAGTTTTCCTAAAATATATATTGGTTATATCTCCCTAAAAGATATAGTTTATGCGGAGGCCGGTTTAAGTTATTAGACCTCGAGTCTAAGGGAATTGATCGGTTGCCGCATAACTATTATTGATTTTTTAAATAAAATTTTATATAATAATATTGTAAATTAAATTGGTTCCGTAGCTCAGTTGGTAGAGCATTTGACTTTTAATCAAAGGGTCGAGAGTTCAAGCCTCTCCGGAGCCACCATTTTGCACCATTAGCTCAGTTGGTTAGAGCATTCGTCTGATACGCGAAGGGTCCTAAGTTCAAGTCTTAGATGGTGCACCATATTGAATATTAGATTAGCTTTTGTGACTATTAGCTAATATATATAGAGTAACTAAATTCCTAGTGAGTCAAATTGGAGTCGGTTCAATATCTAGTTAATATTGATTGGGTTGCGTGAGCCTCAAGGGTAAGTACCAGTCACGCTAGGGTGGGGAAATATGAGAATCATGAGTCATAGAGTACGAAGCCGAACATTTAGGCTGGGATTACATTGAATAAAACCAGCACCATTTTAATTATTATGTCCTTATAGTTCAATGGATAGAGCATAGAGCTACGGACTCTAAAATCTGGGTTCAAATCCTAGTAAGGACACCATTAAAACACGCCTGTAGTCTAACGGTTAGGGCGCACGGCTTATATCCGTGTTATCGGGGTTCGAATCCCTGCGGGCGTACCAAATATTTGTCCCCATAGCTCAGATGGATAGAGCATACGCCTTCTAAGCGTACGGTCAAGTGTTCGAATCACTTTGGGGACACCATTTAGGGTTATTTTGATTAATTTAATATAGATAGAAATGAAATAATAATAGCAATAAAGAATTTTATTGCTAAGTAATACCTTCTTTCTATCGGGCAGTAGTATTTATTATTACTGCCCAAATAATATATTTTTAGAGGTGAATGAAAATGGTTGAAGAAAAAACATTTTATGTTACAGTTATTGAAACACTAAAGAAAAAAGTAGAGGTTAGTGCAACTTCTGAAGAAGATGCTCTTGCCCAAGTAGAAGAGGCATATAACAAATGTAAAATTATATTAGATGAAAATGATTTTACAGATGTAAAATTTAAAATTAAGAAAGAAATAAAAGAAAATGAGGAATTAGAAGAAAATGAATAGTAATTCTAAAATGCCTTTTCACGCAACTTTAAAAGAAAAAGAAAATTTTGAAAATAAAAGTTATTTTTCTATCGGAAATATCACTATATACCTGCCTAAAAAATTTAATTGGTTTCAAAAAAAGATGATAAAATGGTGTTTCGGTTTAGAAATTAAGGATTGTAAAAAATAATTGATTTTTATAAAAAAATTTTATATAATATATATGTAAAATAAAAAAAGAAAGACACATACAGCAATTTATTTGATAATTAAAAATTAGGTCTTGTAAACCCGAGGTCGTTGGTTCGAGTCCAACTCTAAAACAGTGTTTTAGATAGCTCAGCAGGTAGAGCACGTAAAATATTTTAATGAATGTGTCTTGTTAAATTAGATTTATTTTATAGATATATAATGCGGGCTGTGTCACGCATACCAAGTTTATAGATTTAGATGGTAGATAGACAACACCGATTTGTTAGGTTCGGGCGTTAGGAAACCTAGCCGCCGCTATGGTGAAAGAGATAGATGGTTGCTTAGCTATTGCTTATCCAGAACTGAAGGAATAGTAAAAATCTATTAAATATTTTTTAACCTCTAATATTAGAGGACATGAAACCATAATTGCTTAAAACTATAATTGCTCATTGACCAAGTGTTAAAAGAGCGGAGATAGCGGAAACGCTATCGTTATCCACAGATAAAATCGGTAACAGCTATCCGATACCTGAAGCGAGCGGGTGGAGGTAATAAATAGGGAAAATCTCATGTATGTTGGTGTAAATCCAACTCTGTGGTCCATATGCCGACTTAGCGTAATAGGTAGCGCAACTGACTTGTAATCAGTAGGTTGGGGGTTCGATTCCCTCAGTCGGCACCA
>AUXO016628289.1_pt1 | contig 11242 bp, 9 predicted proteins | sample 768731 | NCBI WGS metagenome assembly AUXO01 (sample SAMN02715735, study PRJNA202380) | gut metagenome | biome: sheep rumen | host: Ovis aries | place: New Zealand: Palmerston North | reverse complement strand
TTTTGCGTCTACATCAGACATTCTCAACTCTTTGAAGGCATCACCCATCTCACGGATGCTTTTGGCAGTTTCCTCGTATTCGCTTCCCGCTCGTGCCGTACCTTTGGTTAGCGCACGATTGAAATCATATGCATGTAGTGCGCCTTCGTCTAAATCAGATGATAATGACTTAATATATTGTTCTGTGTCGAAATTTTCTCTGAAGTCAACATCTTTACTACTAGCAACCATTTCTCTCATGGCGTCAATAGATGTATTACGCTTTTCAATGGCCTTTTCAACCATTTTGTCATCGCCATTTAAGATTGCTGCGTTAAGTTCATTTGAAGCCTCGGTAACATCCCTCGCCAGATCGGCACCGCCCTTTGCAATAAACTTGGCGTCAAGTATTTCGTCTATAGCCGCTTTGTTGTCTTCGTATACTCCTCTGGCGGATTCGGTTATTTTAGTGATATTTGCCATTGCGCTATCTATAACACCAATAGCATCGCTATTATCACCCTCTTCGTACTCGTATGCATCTCTTAAATCGGATAACTTTGCAAGTAACAAATCTACGTCATTGGAAATATGTTTTGAATTTTTATCCCACGCCATAGACAATGCACCACCGCCAAAGAACCCGGCATCATCAGTAACTTTAAGAGATTCTATTCCGGCAGAGTCAATAATATCACGAATCTGATTACCAACTTCTCTTTTGGTTTTTGCTAGATCTGTACCCCTAAGTATTTCTCCGGTAATAACAGTACCGTCGCCAACCTGATTTTTAGACAACTCCTTCATCATGGTGGCGTAGTCACCGGCATTATCTCTTAGGTTATTTTTAGCAAGTTTTTGTTCAATAGTGCTTAACTGATCTATTTGAGATTCTAATTCAGAATTAACAAGTGATACTCCCTCGGCGGCCTTTCCGTATTCAGCGGATATAGCCTGTTGAATAGAATATATTTCTTGGGTTAATACTAACCGTTGCGACTCTGTAATATCGCTCGCATTAAGCTTTGTATCAATCTCCTTCAGTCTTGATATATATCCTTCTAGAGAATCTTTAGCATAATCCCATTCACTTGCTGCCGTTCTTGCACTATCTATTTTTGCTTTCTTTTTATTGTCGTATATACTAACAGCACCAATGGTTAAGGCGGCTGCACCAACGGCCGCAATCACTGGGGCAATTCCACTACCTGTCATAGCCGCTGCAAATTTACTTCCAAAACTCGCACCAGCTTTTGTTCCTGCCTCGCCTACTTTCTTTGCAACGGCAATACTATTTGCCTCCGCTAATACATCCATTGCGCTCTCGGCTGCTTCTTCTGCAATACCACCACCGGCCTCTGTGGCCGCTTTTCTTAGCGCTCTGTTTTCGCCTATCTTTTTGATGATACTACCAATATTTCCGATCAGCGTACCTGTCTGTTGTGCGCCCATGCCAACAACCGCGGCATCTGAGACCGATTTTACTAAACTATCCGCACCAAGCAATCCTTTAAGCAGATCTAATCCGCCTAAAGCACCAAGTATTGACGGGATTGATCCAAGGGTACCTACGATCTGATTTAATATCTGAAGAAATGCATTGCCACCATCGATCATACCTTTAAGCAGGTCGCTGCTTAAAAAGTTAACCGACAGTTCCTGTAGGCTTGCTTTTGCCTGATCAATTGAGAACTGAACGGACTTGCTGTATCTTTCATGCTCACGCATTGCGGAGCCTTCAGAATTTAACGCCGTCTGATATGCTCGCTCAAGATCTTCTGTATTCTGCAACACAGCGAACAGAGCATTGGCGGCTCGTTTACCACCAAGCGCCTCCGCAAGAGCAGAGCGGTCTATGTCGCTGAGATTATCCCATTGTTGTCCAATTCCATAAAGGATATCGTATATATCTTTGTATGTGTTTTCATCCTTCATGATGTCAAAGCCAGTAAGACCTTTGACTAAATCACGAAGTTTTGATGTCGATTGCGTAAAGCTGTCTTCTTCTTCGCCAAGTTCTTGAAGTTCCACTTTTGAGCCACGGATCCTTGCTGAGAGGGTTTTAAAAACTGTACCAACACTAGCCGGATCCTGTACCACCGCATTTGCCGTAGTTACAAGGGCAATCGACTTATTTAAATCTGTTCCAGATGCACTAAACGCCGCAGCAGAACGCTGTAACGCTTCGCCTATTCCCGCTGTATCAATTGCGAAATTGTTAGCAACTTCATTCACCGAATCGACGATGGACTCCGCCTCAGACGTATCCATCTGGAAGCCTTTTATTGTACTAATTAATGACTGCGACGCAGACTCCTGCGTCATATTATCACCAACAGTCTGATATAACTGTGTTATTCTTGCGAGTTCTTCCGCCTGATCTACATTATAACCAAGTCTGGCCCAGTCACTCGTAGAATTAATTACATCAGTAACTGTTGCGCCCATTTCCTGGGCTGTTTGTGTTGATTTCTTAAAACTTTCTTCTAGCCTTACATCAGAAGCATCAGATACCTTTGCAAGTTCGATCATTGCAGAATCTACATCTGTCACAGTAGAAACAAGTTCTCTGCCATATCTGATCAAATCCTGTAGACTAAAGTATCTAGCAAGGAACTGGGCAGACTGAGATGTTACTGCACCAGAAAACTGTTGGAAGAAACCTTTGGTATTCTGATTTGTCTCCTTGATTGTGCCATTCAGACTTCTCCAAATAATTTCAAAATTATCAAGTGCAGACTTAGAAATGTTACCAAACTGCCCAGTTCCCAGCGCTTCCTCAAGAGAACGCCTCAGTTCACCATATTGTTCCCTAATGCCACCTGACAAATTTCCGTAGCCAAGATCTTTTTGTACTTTTTGTAATAAAGTTTGAATGCCTTTGTTAGTTGCTAGTGTCGTCGTGGTTGAGCCTATATCTTTTAGTGTAGCGCCAAAATCTTCTAGCTTATTCGTAAGATTTTGTACATCCTGAGATGCCTCACCAGAAAATACAGTTGAAAAATCTATATCTTTAACGTCTCCCTTCATAGATTCCAACTCTATTTTCACACTATTTAACTTTGATCTGAACTCGTCGGTTATATCATTACGAGATAATGCATTGTTGACGACATCTAACTGCTTTTCTATTGCTTTCCCAAAATTATCCGCAACTGCATCTGACATACCAGCCTTAAGTTCTTGTAATTTAGAACTAATTTTTCCTATATAGTCCGACGCAGAAGAGTTATCTTTATTTTCGGAAATAAACTTCTGAGCAGCCACGGTGACATTATTGTATTCTTCCTTTAGCCTATTTAACGCAGTCAGTTGTGAACCAATTACGCCATCGCGCGTAGTATCTTTTATATATAAATTAGAAAGAGCCTTTTGCTTACTACTATTAAACGCGTCCAAGTCTTTATATATATTGTCCGCCTCTTTTTTTAAAGACTCTGTTTTTTTCTTGTCGCTTGCTGAATTTTTAACATTGTCAAAAGACTCTGCCTCTTTGTCAACCTTCTTGCTTGTAGAATCGGCTGAACTTCCAGCCTCCTTATTTGAACGTGTAAACTCTTTTTTTGCCACCGCGGCGTCCCTAAATGCATTGGCGGCCTCTTGTGCAGCTTGCGTCTCTGAATTAATCTTTGAGGAAGTATTCTCCGCCGATGCCCTAGCACTTCTATTTTCATCTGTAAACTTAGTTTCAGATTCTTTCGCTCTTTCTTGATTAGCTTCCTTCGCCGCATCTGCCTGCTTTTCATATGCTTCAGAAACCTTATTTATATTACCAATGGCCTCTTCTTGTTTGTTTGCAACAGTGGCCTCTGACTCGCTTACTGCTTCTTGGTATTTTTCATATTCACCAATAACATCTTCGATTGAACCATATAACTTTTCATAATAATCGTCATCCGAGTCTTCCTTGTGTTGATTTGAAATATCATTTAGTTTTTCTTCCTGTTTTTCGTATGCCGATGTAGCCTCCTCAATTGCGGTTTTTTCCGCATTTATTTTTGATACGCTTTCTTGACTAACATCGGATAATTTTTCATGAGCAGAGATAGAATCATTTACTTGATCCTGTACTTTTTCAAACCCATCGGAAGATGTAGACAGTTCCCGCATCGCGTCATTTTGTTTCTGTTGAGCATCCGTGGCTTCATCAATTGCTTCTTTAAGCCTCTCTTGATTTGCAATCGCTTCTGTCTGAACATCTGCTCTTTTTTGCTCTGTATCCCTTCCTAGTAGAGCCTCTTTTTTATCTTGAGTTTGTTCTAGGGCCTGTTGTCTACTCGCCTGTTCTATAGTCTCTGCCTGTTCTTTATATGCTTCTGTGGTTTCTTCTATGACGTCTTTTAACTTTTCCTCTGATGATATTTCGTCCTGTGCCGTATTAGTAGCAGTATTTTTTTGTTGCGTCCGTTCATTATAAGCATCATTAGTCTCTTTAACAGCTTCTGCGAGTTTTTCTTCTTGCTTTGCCGAATAATTCGGATTTAATTCTTCAAAACTTTTTTGTTTAGCTTCATCCTGTATGGCGCGTAACTCATCTAGCTTCGCCAATTCATCTTTAGACCAATCGGTTTTTTTGCCCTTATAGCCATAGTGCATTTTTAGCAATTCTTCAAGATCGACATCTGGATTGGTTGCTTTCGCTCTTAATATATTATCAGCAACCATATCGTAAAATATCTTAGCACTTTCTTCGCTGCCAAAATTTATAAAGGGCAACGCGGCTTGCTCTGCCATATCATACACGACAGACCCAAGATATGTTGAGTCAAACAACGCATCAAGATTACTTGAATTAACGCCTTTTATTCCTAGTGTTTTTAGAAACTTTGAAGAAAACCCTTCATATTGACGTAATAATGATATGTTTTCCTCGGATGATTTTGTTGGATCTAAAACAGAACGTAACCAATCACTCTGTTCGTCTATAAAACGCCCCATCATTTCAGATGATACGCCAAGATTGCCAAATAATCCTTCATATGTCTCTATTAAATCCGTTACATTATCAAATGCACGGATACCATCTTTTGGTAGGAGATCTGGCGCGGCCTTAGAAACGATCATCCTTGTCATATCTAAAAGGGCATCGTTTAAATCTTGTAATTCATCACTTGTAGATAATCGTAAAAGATTTGTTACTTTGGATAGGTCAATTGAAAATACGTTTTTATCAGATTTCCAATTCATAAGCCCTGGCAACATTGACCCCCAATATGTCCCAGAACCAAGCGTAACATTATTTATACCATCATCAATGATTTGTCCCAAATTATCAGTAATATGACCATTACCAATACTATCCAAATGATTTCCAACACGAAATGCTGGTTCACTCATCGTTTGAGACATTTCCCGTAATTTAGATGTCAAAGCATCAATATCTGATTCGAGATCATATATTTGAGTTGTTATACCATCAAATATTGCGACCTTATTACTGTCGAGGCTACCAATCATTGATTCTACAGATGACTCTATTTGTTTGGCGGCTTCAACTGTTTTTTGAGATGATTTGGTTGCGGACTCACCAACGCTAGCCATTGTCGATGCAACTTCTTCCATTGCACCAACTGTTTTTCCTACGGATGCAGGCATTTCGATTATGTCAGCATCTATGGCGCCCATATCTCGTAGTTTTTTCAGGGCATATTCATAACTCTCTATTCGCCCTTCGCTACCGCCAATTATTTCATCCATTTGATCTACAAATGAAGCCTTACCTCTATACCCTTTTAGATCAAGAGCACTGCGCAATTTACTTATTTCGCGCTCAAATTCCCCGCTCATTTCATCGCCGAGATTTTTGGTTATATATGATTTTATATCCAAAGCCTGTTTTAATTTACTTCGTAATATCTCTGGGTTTACACCCTCTTCAAGTTGTTTGGATATATCTTTTACATAGTTCCGTAATTGCTTTGCAGCCGCGTCATCTTCCTTGCCTGCCTTACTTTTATTTATAGCCTCTCTTAATTTTAATAATTCTTTTGTACTATCTATTTCATCTTCCAGTATTTTTTTTTGTGTCATATACTGAAATTGAATTGGTATTTTAGGATTAAGGTTTGCAATTTCCTTAAAAAATGCTCTGATTTTTTCGGGTTCACCTTTTACAAAATCAACACTAATCGCAACCTGATTATCGCTTAGTTTTTCTATGGCATCTTCTGCAATTCCAACCTTTGCGAGCACATCAGATATATCGCCAGTTATTATTATTTTATGTTCCTTTGCCATAAACCAACCTCGTCCTTTCTTGCAATAAAAAAAGAACGAGATGTCTCGTTCTTTGTGCTAAATAATATTCATATATTTAATCAAAATAACTTGGAGAATGAATGCTTTCTCCTGGGGCTAGTAACCTGTATGTTCCAGGACGCCATTCTGGTACATATATACGCGGTCGTCCATTATAATTCCATTTTCTTTTTTCATACCGCCTGCCACTAATAAAACGTTGAACAGGAGCGTCTTTAAATGTCTCGTCCGTAAAATATCTAGCGAACTTATGAGAAATACAATCATGCATTTGCCCCCTCTCAAATGCAAGATAACAATCGGTGTCTAACATATAAACAATAAACCCATCATTGTAATCAGTTTTAGTCTTCATTTTTTTTACCATCCTAAATATTTACTAACCTTATCATCAATAGTTCCATCTATATCATTCACTTTTGCTGTAAGCAACCTGTCTGGTGGAGTACTATTGACAGGGGTTCTATACTCTATCCTTTGGCCTAACGCGTACCTAATTGCTGTAGAATATGTATTATTATAACCAACAACCCAAGGCTCCTGCCGCGGCCCTATAAAATTATTAGGTAAGCGTTTATTCCTTTTTTGAATAGTCCCCCTATTAAAACCATGTATACCCTGAAAAAACGTCCTGTCAAAAATAAAATCAACAGATGGATCCCATCCATGTTTCGGATTTTTTGTATAAGGGTTTCCGCCTATATAACTAGAGTCAACGGTAATGCCACATTCATGCCTCATACTGCCAAGCTTTCTATGTGTTCTATGATTTCGTGCGGCACTCGACCCCCTATATGTACTTAATGTTCTATTATAACTAGATGGATGATATGAATCATAAAAATTATCTACGCTTTCATTAAATGCCGCTTGAATCTCATCTCCAGCCTCTTTTGCAGCCTTTCCAATTGCTTCATCAACTTCACGAATTATTGCACCAATATCAATAATTGACATTTTAAACCACCACCTACCAATTAAAATATACTAATCAGACATATGATTGTAATGCATTTTTATGATGATGGAGATTATTTTTTACTTAGTAATTTTAATTATAACATATTATTTGTTTTAATTCAAATCATCGGACGTTGCGCTCATAATTGTATTTAATGCATCGCCAAACTGAATAATAAAATTATTAATATAATCCACCATATTCCTCTCGCGGTCGAATATGTCATCAGACACCATATCCATTACATCATTAAATCTAATCACATCGCCTCCAACACTATTAAGGATTGCGTCTCCTGCACCAGTTTTAACCAACTGGTCATAATCCCGAAGTTTGTTTTCATCATCAAATACAAGGTCTGTATATTTCGGAATTATGCCCAATACAAAAAGCATCTGTTGCATAGGTGTATTTGGAACAAACTCGCCATCTTTATTATACATTGACCACTTGGCGACTTTTTCACATACGCTTACCTTAACAGCATATTCAACATAGTTACATTTAATATGATCCTCTAAAAGTTTCTTTTTTCCATCTTCATCAGCATGTTCATATTTATAACAAAATTCTCCAACCTTCATTCCTTTTTCTCCTTTGCATACCTGTTAATCATAGCGTTGCCAATATTGATCGCATCAGCCGTATCATCGTTAACATCAATATCATATGTCTCTTTAACAATCCTGATGCTCTCAGCCTTTAATTCTGCCCGCTTCTTACCGCCTTGTACCATGCCCAGGTACTTTCTCCACACAGATGGAGATACCACCTCAAAATATGCCTTGTTATCTATACACCATCCACGCACAATTCCTACAATCTGGCATAGCATATTCACAAGTTTGACATTCTGACCATGCCCTTGCGGCTCTTCTATATAAACAATCTCAGGCTTCCAGCGGGAGAGCAGTAGTAACATATTTCTTCCCATAACATTGATTCGTTCATCTAGTGTCTCATTATTTGTAGACAGATCAATAAGCTGATAACTATCCAACTTTCCATCCAGAAATAATGCCATTCCGGTTTTGCGGGTGGATGAATCAATGCTGCATACCCTTACACTTTCCATCAGTCAACAATCCTGTAGGATACCTCTATCTTCAGCACTGCAAAGTCGCGCCAATCATGAGTCTTCCTCTTGTAGTCCTGCATCAATGCCTCGACCGCCTCTTTAGAATCGGCCTTACTGGCAATCGTGATATTATCTACCAGACAATAATCTTTTCTGATAGGATCTAGTTTCACAAACATAGGAACTGCATCCATTGTCGCAACAACATATCTATAGTCACTTTTAATATCTATCTTATCCATCTGATGTCCTCACTTTAATTCATGCTTACACCACAGATCATATAGTTCCATAGTGTCAACTCTGTTATATATAAAAACAATAATAGGTTCATCTGTCTTAAAATCCCGACTGGAATATACATCCAGTAACTTAGCCCCATGCGCTAGATATGCGGCGCTCTGTTTCGGATTGACAATCCTGACAACATCAGACGGTGAATATTCACACTTTGTCAATTCACTTAAAATTTTTTCTTTCATCCTTTTCCTCCCAAATCAAAAAAAGGGGTAAACTATATCATAGTGACGTAGTTTACCCCTTATTCGGTATATCTATTTCACTATGTTATTATTTCTTATGCGCCATGTTCATGTTGGCATTAGAGCCAGCTTTGGCATAAATCTCATCAACAAGCTTTTTGAAACCTTTCTCAAACTTGTTTCTTTTTGACATATCTAATTTTTCCAGTTTTGCTTTTGCCTCTTTGGCATCAACAGTACCGGCCTTGTACTCATTCAGAACATCGTAAATCTTGAGGCAGTTTTCAGTGTCAAACAGAAAACGCCATCTCGGCTGATCATCATAATCTGAGCAGTTCGGGCAGTACTGATACACCTCGCCGCAAATCTGGCAAGTTCTTTCGTGTCTCATACAGTTCACCTCATATTTAAAATAGGGTGGCTGTTACACCACCCTTAGTCTCAGATTATTATCAGGCCGCTTCCTCTTCATCGTCAGAGCATACCACGATCTCATAAAGGATCTTGTCAGTGCCGCAATAGGACGTCTGAAGGATACCAGTGAAGTCGATTGTGCTGTCGGTAGACAGACCAATGGAGACTTCGGGACTGGGCTGGAAGTTCGGCAGAATCACATAAGCTGCGCGAACAACGTCGGTCTCACAGGGATCGACGATCAGAACCTTCAGTGTCAGCTTCACGCTCTTCGGGAAGGCATCAGATCTGTTCTGGATCTTCATACCATTCTCGGTTACGGAACGATTGTACTTAATGATCCACTTGGTATCACCAGTCTTGGGAGTGATAGCCATTGTGGACGGCTTGTTGGTAACAGGTGTGATGGTATACTCGGAAGCAGCATACGGATCACCCAGAGTACCATTAGCATTAATGGAATAAACAACAACATTGTTGTTTGCGCCGTTGTCGGAAATACCCGGCAGCTCAATACCAGTATTCTTAGCAACGGTCAGAATTCTCGGCATAGAGATGGCCGCTTCGTTGGAAGCATAAACCGGATCTGTACCGGACATTGCGCCGATAATCGGCAGGTTGATTGTAGAGTTGGTAGCGGTAAAAGTACCAGTTTTTGCGCGGTAGAAAGTCTTAATAACAGCACCAGTACCGTCAACAGCGTCTTCGGACTCAGCACTGATTTCAATCGTAGCCTCCTGAAGGTTTGTCAGCGTATACAGCAGTTCACCTCTGGAGTTCTCAGCTACGCCAGTAACGATTCTATCTACGACAAGGTCTCCCAGCTTGAAAGCCATTGTGTTTTCCTCCTTTAGAAAAAGTGATTAATTTATAACTGTCTGGTAAAATCGAATTGCTCTTTTGGAATCTTCGAAGCATCGACAAATCCGCTCCTTGATCCAATGAGTGTTGCGTGAGTTGACTCATATATTTGCAGTCGATTCACGCTGTCCATAAATTCATTGATATGTACTTCTCTTAGTTCACTGGATTTATATTTAAAACCGGGATGATTTATACACATTGAGATAAGGGGTTGGAGAGTAGATACAGGATGATCGGCGGCTTCGCGTTCCGCCTTTTTAATCTTGTCTCGCTCCTCATCTATCAGCAGTTCCTTAGAGGTCTTGCCGATGGTGTATTCGGTTTTAGGAAAGATGTGAAAGCTGTTTCTCATGACATCGACAAGGTGGTGGTAGATCTCAGCAGAGATCTCAATATCCTGCTCTTTGTTATAAAATGTATGTGACTTTTCAAACGTCTCGAACAGCTTAATACGCTTCTCAGAAGCGGTAGGTTTTCTCAGAGCCTCCTCTGCGGTAGGCTCCGGCGGCGTGTATTCCAACCCATAGAGTTGAAATTTTGTGAAGTCAATATCCCCAAACATAATCTGTGATTTGTCTTGGGTGATCATCCTTGCAAAGCCGCAAAACAATTCGTAGTCACTTATCTGATTCCAGTCAATTCCGTTTTCCCACAGGAACAGTTTTCTGTAGGTCGTATTTCCAATAAACATAAATAAAACGGCGAAGAAATCACTCTCGCCGTAATCTATAATGTCTTGGATGCTAGGTTGATAAAAAGTTATTTTATCCGTAATTTGGTACGGATCTCCGAAATAGATTTTGAGCAGATCAACATTGTTACCATTCATTGGAATTGTTCAGCATCCCATGCCGGAAGTTGTTGGTATTCGTGGCTTTGATCAGAAACTTCAAAGTCCTCATGTAGTACTTGGTATCTGATATGCCGGGTTCATCCGAATACAGCTTCATACTTATTCCGGTCTTATTGCTCCAGGCTAATAAATCCTTAACGATATATGCCAACAAATCTACTCTATCTATCCCGTATTCCGTTTCCATGTCGTCTTCATGCACCATGATCAGCACAGTAACATACTGCTGCTTGATCATGTCGCTTGTGTATGAAGGACGTTCATCTGATATATCAAACATCACGAAGTTCAGCACTTCTTTTTGTATATCATTCACTTTAAGATATGAGAGTATCTGAGGTTTGGAAACCTTC
>AUXO010166755.1_pt1 | contig 11244 bp, 10 predicted proteins | sample 768731 | NCBI WGS metagenome assembly AUXO01 (sample SAMN02715735, study PRJNA202380) | gut metagenome | biome: sheep rumen | host: Ovis aries | place: New Zealand: Palmerston North | reverse complement strand
TGGCTAGAGCATCCGGTTCATACCCGGCAGGTCGGCGGTTCGAATCCACCCTTCGCTACCAAAAAATATAAAAATAATATCCAAGAAAGCTTCAAAAACGTGGGTATTATTTTTTTTGCTTAATTAAAGCATTTTTAACCTGTTTTTTGAAAGTGTCCCCAAAAACAGATGAAAAAATCTAAAAATAAATATAAAAAACTTGCTATTTTTTAATTTGCATAGTAAAATATATATGAAAAAGCGGAGAAGGGAGAGACCATTTTGGAAAAGAAGAAAAAGGACCAAGAAAATGCTAAAAAATTGGAATATATAGGATTAAATTTAGAAGAAATACCAGAAACATTAAAATTAGTAGAAAATTTACAATTTAAGCCTAATATAAGTATTGATGATAAGAAATATAGACAATATAGGTTTGTATCTCCAAAAGAATTAGAGATATTATTATCTCCAACAAACAGATTAGATGATGTAAAACAAAAATATGAGCAAGCAAGTCCATTAATATCTTATTTAATCCCAGAAAAAGATAAAAATAAAGATAAATTAGAAAAATTTTTAAAAATGTTAAAGGATGTTAAAATAGAAGAAATTGAAAAAATAGAAGCTGAGCAACAAGCTTTAAATAAAAAGATACCATTTAAAGTAAGATATCCAGGAAATTATTTATGGCAAATATACTATTCTCCTGCAACTAATAAATATTTTATGATAGTACCAACAGAAGACACAGATTATTCAACATTTTTCTATGTATTAAAAAAGCAAATAGAAAAGAAAAAAGCAGGAAAAATTTTTGTGCCAATAAGTAATGTAGAATACTCAAAAGAATTGCTAAATAAAACAGAAATACAAAGTTTAGAAAACTATTTATGGTTATTTACGAAAGACTGGGCGTCAATATATGAAGTATATGACAAAAACGAAAAAGTAAGCTTACAAATAGTTGGACAAACAGAAGTGTATTGCAAAATTAAATCTGAATATAAAGTAAAATTAACAAATAAAATAGAAGCAACAAAATTCTTTAAATTAGTAAAAGCATTATTTATATTGCAATCAGAATTACCTAATTATTATCAATTTGAAACACAAATCGATAAACAAGGTTCATTAGAATTGTATTATGAAGATAAATTAATGCAATATGATGAATTAAGCGATTGGGTAAATGAGCAATATGAAAGATTTATAGAAATAGAAAAATCTACAATAAAAGAAAATAATGAATTAAAAGAAAAATTGGCAAAATTAAAAAAACAATCACAAGAATTAGAAATTGAATATTTAAGTAAAGAAAAGCAGATATCAACATTTTTAGAATGTAAAAAAACCTTTTTCGGAAAAGTAAAATATTTCTTTAAATACAGTGGAAAAAAATCAAAGAAAAAAGAAGAAAAAGTGGTAGAGCAAAAAGAAAAATTCGAAGAAATAGAAAAGGATAAAATAGAAGAAGAAGTTATAAAAAAACAATATACACTAGATGAACTTGTAGAAAAAGGAAAAAAAGTTGCAGAAAAAGAGAATAAATTAAAAGACACTAAAATGGATATAAATGCTTTAAAATTAAAAAATGTTAATTTAGTTAAAAAAATAGAAAATGCAACAGCATTTATAGAAGAAATAGATAGTCACAAGAAAAGTATATTCGAATTTTGGAAATACAGTAACAAAGATGAAGTACAAGCATTAGAAGAAGGAGAAGAAGAACCAATAAATGTAAAATCACATTCAAAAATATTTAATTATGAAGAAGATTTTATGGAATTCGGAGAAAATATTGATAAAATTCAAAGAGAAGTATTTTCTAAAGAAGAATTAGATGCTTTTTATTTAACAACAACAAACCAATTAGAAATAATGAATAAATTAAAAACAAATACAGTAGAAAGTAAAGAATTAGATAAATGGCTAAAACAAATAAAAACAGATTTAAAAAATGAAAAAGACATGACAGAAGAAGATGTTGTAGATATATTTGGAGGATTAACAGAAGATACTAGAAAAGTGCAAAAACTAGCAAATAAAACACATAGAGAACAACCTAAAAATAAATATTCAATATTAAGAATATCAAAAGAAACAAAAACAGTTGATTATAAAGTTGCATTAAATAATGAAATAAGAATTATAAATGATGCAATAGATAAAAATAAAATAGACCAAGAAATTTCAGTATATATGTGGACTACAGAAGACGAAAATATAGAACCTAATAAAATAAATGTATTTAACCTAAATCCAGAAAAAGAAATTGAAAATGCATTAAAAGATGAAGAAACAACAAAAATTAATTTGTATAAAATGAATATTGCTAAAGGAACAAAAGCAGTTGCATTTTCAAATTGTGTATATTATGATAATCAAAATAAAACATTACCAGTTGGAATGGATAGTGACACGAGAATATTAGTAAAAATATCAGATATGGATATACAACTAAATGGAAAGAAAGTAATAAGAATAGGTTCAGTAGAAGAAGATAAAGAGGATTTATCAAAATTGATTGTAAAAACAATAAATGTATTAGATTATACAGTTAAAGAAATTGAAAATGAAAAGAGAGAGGAATAAAAAATATTAATGGCAGAATTTAAATCAGGTTTTGTAGCAATATTAGGTAGAACTAATGTAGGAAAATCTACATTAGTAAACTTACTAGTAGGAGAGAAAATTGCGGCGACAGCAAACAAAGTACAAACAACTCGTACAGCAATAAGAGGAATTGTAAATAGAGAAAATTCTCAAATTGTATTTATAGATACTCCAGGAATACATAAGCCTAAAACAAAATTAAATGAAACAATGATAGAAACATCATTTGGAATAATAAAAGAAATAGACTTAATATTATTTGTAATAGAGGCAACAAGTGAAGGGATTGGACCAGGAGACAAGAAAATACTAGAAAAAATAAAAGAATCAAATAAAAAGACAATATTAATAATAAATAAAATTGATTTAGTAAAAAGAGAGAAGCTTTTAAAATTAATAGATACATATCAAAAAGAATATAATTTTGAAGCTGTAATTCCAATATCTTCATTAAAAGAAAAATATAAAGATATAATTTTAGAAGAAATAGAAAAGAACTTAAAATTAGGACCTGCATATTATGATATAGAAGAATATACAGACCAAACAATGAGACAACTTGGAGAAGAAATAATAAGAGAAAAAGCTTTAATATTTTTGCAAGATGAGGTACCACATGGAATATATGTAGAAATAACTAAAATGAAATTTAGAAAAAATCAAAAAAAAGAAGAAATATATGATGTTGAAGCAACAATATATTGTTTAAGAAATTCGCATAAAGGAATAATTATTGGAAAAGACGGAAATATGTTAAAACGTATAGGGCAAGCTGCAAGAATAGATATGGAAAATACCTTTGGAACAAAAGTTAATCTAAAAACATGGGTAAAAGTAAAAGAAGATTGGCAAGATGATAGTACAATTGTAAAACGTTTTAAGTTACAATAAATAATAAAGTTCTTTGAATAAATTATAATAAAAATGCAAATGATAGAATTAAAGGAAGTGAGCTTATGATTAAAAAAATTGCATGGAATACATTTAAAAATACAGGAGATGTAAATACATTTTTAGAGTTTAGACAAATACAAAATGTAGAAGAACAAATACAAGAAAAAACACAAATAAATTTGCAAAATACACAGGAGCAAAAGGCGGAAGAGAATGGGAACAATAAAATTAAGTGGGATAATAATTTCTGAAAATAATTTAGGTGATTATGACAAGATGTTAACAATGTTAACACCTGGTCTTGGAAAAATATCGTGTGTAGCAAAAGGCGCTAGAAGACAAAAAAGCGCCTTACTTGCAGGCACACAATTTTTATGCTTTCGGAAATTATTTAATGTATAAAGGAGCAAATACATATAATATAAATTCATGTGAACCAATAGAAGTATTTTATAATTTGCGCACAGATTTAGATAAATTAAATTATGCAGTATATATAACAAAAATAATAAGAGATGTAACAGAAGAAAATCAAAATTGTTATAAAATTTTACAGTTATATTTAAATACATTATATACATTAGCAGAAACAGATAAAAATCCAGAATTGATAATAAGCATATTTAAATTGAAATTATTATGCTTTTTAGGATATACACCTGTAATTAATAAATGTACAAGCTGTCAAGAAAAAGAAGAGTTACAATATTTCAGCCTAAAAAATAGTGGATTTAAGTGTGAAGCATGTAGCAAGCAAGATAAAAGTTGTTTAAGTATGTCAGAAAGTACAGCAAATGCAATAAAGTATATTATAATGTCACCTGCTAAAAAATTATATTCATTTAATTTAAAAGATGAATCATTAAATGAATTGAAACTAATTACAAAACTATATTTTGACGAAAAATTAGAAAAAGAATATAAATTTTGATAAAAATGATGAAATATTATAATATTAATGATATAATGAAACAAATTTAGAAGTGAAGGGATAATATATGAAAGATTTAGTTGATATATTAGTCACAACATATAACACAGAAGAAATATATTTAAGAAAGCAAATAGACAGCATATTAAGGCAAACACATAAAAATATTAATGTATATATAAGTGATGACAAATCAACCAATAAAGATGTTGAAAAAATTTTAAGAGAATATGAAGAACAAGATGAAAGAGTAAAAATATTTATACAACCAATTAATTTAGGATATACAAAAAATTTTGAATTTTTATTAAAAAAGTCAAAAGCAGAATATATAATGTTTTGTGACCATGATGATGTATGGCATAAAGACAAAGTAGAAAAAAGCTTGAAAATGATAAAAGAAAAAGATGTTGATATGGTATATTGTAATTGCAGACAGATAGATGAGAAAGGAATTGTTTTAGAAGACGATTACTTTAAATACAAAAATGTACCATTAGTAAATGGAAAAAGTAAAGTGGCAATATCAAGATGTGTTGGTATTGGATGTTCTCAAATGATAACAAAGTCAGTAAGAGACCAAATGATACCTTTTAGAAAATTTGTAATTGCACATGATTGGCTAGCTGCATTTGTTGCAAATGAAGGAAAAGGAATGTGCTATATAAAAGAGCCATTATTTGATTATAGATTACACAATAGCAATGTATTTGGTGGAAGAAGTTTATCACAAAATATTGCTAAATGGAAAGAAGAACATAAATATAATGATATTGATAAAGATTATAAAGATGAACTTTATAATATGTATTTAAAATATAGAAAAGAAGTTATAACAAATGCATATTGTGATGGAATAAAAATGTGCAAAAAATATGTGAAGAATGATGAAAATAAGTTATTTATAGAAGAAGCAGAAAAATATTATAAAGAAATTCTAGAAACAAGAAAGGTGAATTGGAATTTAAAACAGTATTTTAAAATATTAGCAGGGAAAAATCAATTTAAAAAGATGATAAGAGAAATAGTATTGTTTCATTTTCCAGTGCTAGGATATATAAAGTTTTGTAGAGAAGGAAAAAGAAAATAATCTTTATTCTAGGAAGAAAGGAATAAAATAAAAAATGGAATTTATAAAAGCAATTATAAAAAATAAAAGATTAGTATGGCAATTAGGAAAAAATGAATTTAAAAATAGATTTGCAAATACAAGTTTAGGCGCAGTATGGGGATTTTTACAACCATTTGTATTTATGTTAACATATGCAATAGTATTTCAATACATATTAAAAACAGGAAGTAGTGGAGGATATCCTTATGCTGTATGGTTTTTCCCAGGAATGGCAATGTGGCAATGGGTAAATGATAGTATAATGTCAGCAAGTAATTCAATTAGAACGTACAGCTATTTAGTAAAAAAGGTAGTATTTCCAGTAGATATAATACCATTAATAACAATAATAGCATCAAGTTTTGTTGGATTGTTTTTAATAGTTATTGCAATAGTAATATGTATGATTTATGGATATTTACCTAATGTTTTGTTATTAATATATGCAGTAGTTGCTGCATATTGCTTTATAATAGCGTTTACAAGATTTACATCAGCAATAACAACTGTAGTACCAGACTTTGCAAATTTACTTGGAATTGCAATGCAATTATTTTTCTGGTTTACACCAGTTATATGGAATTTAAATATGCTTGCACCGACATTAGAAACTCCAGGACATCCATTTATATTAAAATTAATGCAATGTATGCCATTTACATATTTAGTAACAGCATTTAGACAAGTATTTATGAAAGAAGATATTGTATTTGCAGAACATGGATTATATACAATAGTATTCTGGGGAATAACAGCAATAATGTTTATATGGGGAAATGCAGTATTTAAGAGAACAAAAAAAGATTTTGCAGATGTATTATAATGAGTAGATTGAAAGGGATAAAAAATGAGTAAAGAAGAAACTGTTATAGAAATAAAAAACTTAGAAAAAAGATACAAAATGTATAATAGAAAAAAAGATAGGTTAATAGAAGCAATATTTCCATTTATGGTTAGACATACAGATTTTACTGCAATGGATAAGCTAAATTTGCAAGTAAAAAAAGGAGAAGTGCTAGGAATACTTGGAAAAAATGGAGCAGGTAAATCAACATTACTAAAAATGATAACAGGAGTAGTTGTTCCAACATCAGGAACACTTGAAGTAAAAGGAAAAATAAGTTCATTATTAGAGCTTGGTACAGCATTTAATATGGAACTTACTGGAGAAGAAAACATATATCAACATGGACAAGTTATGGGACTTACAAGAGAAGAAATTGAAGCTACAAAACAAGATATTATAGATTTTGCAGATATAGGAGATCATTTATATCAACCAGTAAAAACATATTCTTCAGGAATGTTTGCGCGTCTAGCATTTGCATGTGCTATAAATGTAGACCCTGATATTCTTATAGTAGATGAAGTATTATCAGTTGGAGATATGGCATTTCAATTAAAATGTTTTAAGAAGTTTGAAGAATTTAAAACAAAAGGAAAAACAATTCTTTTTGTAACACATAGTTTAACTGATGTATTAAAAAATTGTACTAGAACAATAATATTAGAAAATGGGAAAAAAACATTTGACGGAACTGTAAAAGATGGTGTTGAATTATATAAGAAAATAATAACAGGAAATGCTCCTAAAAATGAGGTAGAAAATAACAAGAAAATAGAAAAAGCAAGACCTAAAGAAGAAAATAAAAAAGATACATGGAAATCTCATTTTTTTGAAAACCCAGATTTAATTGAATATGGAAATTTAGATGCAGAAGTAATAGATTATGGTGTATTTGATTCAGATAGAAACTATTTAACAGTAGTAGATAATGAAAAAGAAGTTGTACTAAAATCTAAAATAAAATTTAATAAAGAAGTGGATAATCCAATATTTACAATGACAGTAAAGAATTTTAATGGAGTAGATGTAGCTGGAACAAATACAATGATAGAAAAAATTTATCCAGGAAAATTTAAAAAAGATGATGTTGTAGAAGTTGAATTTATTCAAAAACTACCATTAGCACCTAATAAATATACATTATCATTTAGTTGTACTCGAATAAATGCAAAAGGAGAATTAGAAGTTTTAAACAGAAAATATGAAGCATTACTTATAGAAATAATTTCAAGTAAAAATTGTGTAGGAATGGTAAAATTAGATACAAAAATAAACATTATAAAAAAATAAATATCTTGAAAAAGGAATGAAATAAATGGAACAAATAGATATTTTGCTTGCAACATATAATGGAGAAAAATATATAAAAGAACAAATAGAAAGCATATTAAATCAGACATATTCAAATTTTCGCTTAATAATTTCTGATGATTGTTCAAAAGACAATACAAAAAAAATATTAGAAGAATATGCTCAAAAAGATGATAGAATAAAAATATATTTTCAAAAAGAAAATTTAGGATATGTAAAAAACTTTGAATTTTTGCTAACAAAAGTAGAAAACGAAATATATATGCTTTCAGATCAAGATGACTATTGGCTAACAACTAAAATAGAACATACATATAACAAATTAAAAGAAACAAATGCAGACTTAGTATTTACAGATTTAGAAGTGGTAGATGAAAAATTAAAGATGATATATCCATCATTTAATGATTATATGCAATTATCAAGAAAAATAAAGAAATATAAAGATAGTTATAGATTACAATATTTATATAATTGTGTAACAGGATGTACACTTATTTCAAAAAAGAAATTTTTAAATTTAATATTACCATTACCGATAGATTCAAAATATGCAATACATGATACTTGGATTGCATGTACAGTTGCAAATAAAGGAAAAGTAGAATATTTAGATGAAAAAACGATAAAATATAGACAACATGGAAATAATCAGGTAGGAACAGATAAAATATCACATGGCTTTAAAAAACTTGATGAAGTAAGAGATTTATTTATAGAAGTAAAAATAGGTCTATTTAAAACATATGTGAATAATGATAGAATATTTAATGAAAATTTAAAAAAGCAGAATAAAGAAGCATTAGAATATTTTGAAATGCTACAAAAAAAGAAGCATATTAATTTTAAAAAATGGAATGTATTTCATAATTTATATAAAACAGAAACATTAAGTTATTATGTATTAAATTTTCTAATAATGAATTTCCCAGGAATATCAAGAGGTTTGTTTAAAATTAGATATATGATATTAAAACTGTTAGGTAAAAGATAAAATTTTATTGGTACATTAAGAAAGGAATGAGAAAAATGGAAAAAGAAAATGACTATAATAAAGACATTTATGAAGAATATGAAGAAGATATAAAAAAATATATAAACGAATATTCACAAGAAAATTATAGTGATATTCTAGAAAAAGATAAAAGAACAAACATAGCAATGATTTTTTCAGAGATGAGAGCCAACATAATAAAATGGTATCCATTTGACTCAAATAAAAAAATTTTAGAGATAGGTGCAAATTATGGAGAGATAACACAAGAATTAATAAAACAGAATCATGATGTTACATCAATTGAATTTTCTGAAGAAAAAATAAGATGTATAAAAAAAAGAGTTAAAGATGTAGAAAATTTAAAATTGATTTTTTGTACAAGCTTAAAAGAATTAGAATTAAAAGATAAATATGATTATATAACAATTATAGGCATTTCTGAATATGCAGAAAAATTAGGATTTAAAAATTTAGAAGAAATGCTAAGATGGTCATATAAATATTTAGCAACAGATGGTAAAATTTTACTAGCAATAGATAATAAATTTGGAGCAAAATATTTTGCTGGATCAACAAGAAATAAAAATGAAAATCCATTTGCTATTTTTAAGCCATATATTCAAAAAGATTATAAGTTATATGGAAAAAGTGAGCTAGAAAATATATTAAATAATAGTGGAGATATAAAATATAAATTTTATTATCCAGTGCCCAACTATAATCTAACACATCTTATATATACAGATGAGTATCTACCCAAACATAGTAGATATAATATTTATTATAGAGAAGATGAAGAAATATTATTCAATGAATTAAGTTTGATAAAAGAAGCACAAAAAAATAACAAATTTGATTTTTTTACAAATAGTTATTTAATTGAAATAGCAAAAGAAGATACAAAATTTTCTGATATAATATATGTAAATTATAGTAATATGAGGAAAAAAGAATATAAAATAATAACAAAAATATCACCACAAATAGTTACAAAACAAGCATATATTGATGAAGAAAATTCACATATAAGACAAATAAAACAAAATATAATTAGATTAAAAGAATTAGGATTTAATATATGTGAAGAAGAACAAAATAATATAATAATTAGTCCATATATTGCCAAGCCAACAATGGATGAATATTTAAAAAATTTATTAGAACAAGATAAAATAAATGAATTCAAGCAAGAATTAGACAAATGGTATAATTATATAAATAATAAAATTGAAAAAAATGATGGAATACAAAATATATTAAAAAAATATTCAATTGATGTTCCAGAAGAAGCAAAACTAATAATATTAAAAGATGGCTTTGTAGACTTAACATTTACAAATGTGTTTTATAATGGGAATGAATATGTATTATTTGATCAAGAATGGTACGAAGAAGGTGTTCCACTAGAATTTATAATGTACCGTTCAATAAAACAGCTATTTTTTCAACATAGTGGATTAGAAAATAAAGTTAATTTAAATGAAATTTATCAAAAATACAATATAGAAAGATTTATACCTAAGTTTGATGAATTAGAAGAAAAGTGGCAACAAAGTATGATTGATAAGAATATAATGGAGTTTTATTCAGAAAAATGGACTAGAAATATAAGTATAGAAGATATAAAATTTAGATTTAATCAACAATTAGGTACTGTTTATAAAGAAAAAGATAAATTAGAATTGGAAAATAAAGAATTACGTGAAGAATTACAAAATAATCAAAAAAGTCACATACAAGAAGAAATGCAAGAATATGAAAAAATTATAGAAGATTTACAAAAAAAAATACAAGAATTACAGCATAGAGAAAATAAATTACAAAAAGAATTAACTGATATGAAAAACGATGGTAAATTAAATAAGTTAATGAAATTCTTTAAAAATAAAAAAATTGGAAAATAGAAAATAAAATACTTAAAAGGAAGGATATTTAATATGGAAAAAATGATAACAGTAATAGTTCCATGCTATAATATAGAAAAATATATAGAAAAATGCATAGAATCTATAGAAAAACAAACTTACAAAAATATAGAAATTATTGCAGTTGATGATGGATCAAAAGATAAAACAGTAGAAATACTAAATAAAATACAAAAGAAATATTCTAATTTAAGTGTATATAAAAATGACAAAAATAAAGGAGCTGCATATGCCAGAAATTTTGCAATAAAAAAAGCAAAAGGTGATTATATTGGATTTGTAGATTCAGATGATTATATTACAGAAGATTACTATGAAAAATTGATGCAAAAAGCAATAGAAGATAATGCAGAAATTGTTGCAACAGATATAGAGGTGGTTTTTGAAAATAGTACTCAGCCACCAATATTATCAAAAGCATGTATTGGAGAAGTAACAAAATTCAACTTAATAAATAATGGATTAGCTGCATCTCCATGTAATAAAATAATAAAAAAAGAATTAATAAAAAAATATCCATTCCTTGAGGGAAAAATGAATGAAGATGTCGCATCTATTTTACCTGCAGTTGTAAATGCTAAAATAGTATCATATGTTGATGGAATAAAATACTTTTATGTACAAAGAGAAAAT
>AUXO017565436.1_pt1 | contig 11245 bp, 10 predicted proteins | sample 768731 | NCBI WGS metagenome assembly AUXO01 (sample SAMN02715735, study PRJNA202380) | gut metagenome | biome: sheep rumen | host: Ovis aries | place: New Zealand: Palmerston North | reverse complement strand
ATGAGGACTTTTTAAAGAAGGATGGAAACTATGTACAGGATTGCTAAGAAAAAAGTTTTGAATCCGACTGTCACGCAGATGGATATCTATGCGCCTCTCGTAGCCAGAAAGGCACGTCCCGGCCAGTTCATCATTCTGCGTGTTGACAGCGATGGGGAACGGATTCCGCTGACAGTAGCGGGAACAGATCCGGAGGAGGGGACCGTAAAGATCATTTTCCAGGTAGTAGGAGCAACTACAACTCTGCTCAATCACAAAGAAGAAGGCGAGTTCATTGAGGATTTCGCCGGCCCGTTAGGAGTTGCCACACACACGGAAGGGATCCGAAAAGTATGCATCGTCGGCGGCGGCGTGGGATGCGCGATCGCTATGCCGGTAGCCCAGGAGTTTCATCGCCTGGGAGCTGAGGTGACCAGTATCATCGGCTTCAGAAACAAAGACCTGCTTATTCTTGAAGATGAGTTCAGAGAATGTTCAGACCGTCTGATCGTCATGACGGATGACGGTTCTTACGCACGCGAAGGCAATGTGACAATTCCGCTCAAAGAGATGCTGGAAGCCGGAGAGAAGTTTGACATGATCATTACGATCGGACCGCTGATCATGATGAAATTCGTAACACAGGCTGCGAAGCCCTTTAACGTTCCGGTAACGGCTTCCATGAACCCGATCATGATCGACGGAACAGGCATGTGCGGCGGCTGCAGGATCACGCTGGAACAGGATGGGAAGCGGGTTACAAAATTTGCCTGTGTCGACGGCCCTGATTTTAACGCCTATGAGATCGACTTTGACGAAGCGATGTCCCGCGGCAGAATGTATGCGGATTTTGAAAAATATGCGCATGAGGAGGTCTGCAACCTTTTCAGGAATGCCTGATGAGAAAGACACCGGATGGCGATGGCATGCCAATATAAAAAAGCATGCTTTAAAGGAGGAAGATTAATGGCAATAGATCCGAAGAAACATGGGATGCCTGTGCAGGAGCCGCAGGTGAGAGCACACAATTTTGAAGAGGTCGCGCTCGGATACACCATGGAAACAGCAGTGGCTGAGGCGAAACGCTGTCTGAACTGCAAGACGAAGCCATGTGTATCCGGCTGTCCTGTTAATATTCAGATCCCGGAGTTTATTGAACGGGTAAAAGAAGAGGATTTTGAGGGTGCTTACCAGATCATTCAGCAGACATCCTCACTTCCTGCCGTCTGCGGCAGAGTCTGTCCTCAGGAAACACAGTGTGAATGTTATTGTACACTGGCAAAGAAATTTGAACCGGTTGGCATCGGACGACTGGAACGCTTTGTGGCAGACTGGCATAATGCGCACACGGCCGAGGCTGTGACAAAACCGGAAAGCAACGGACACAAAGTAGCGATCGTAGGGTCCGGGCCCTCCGGCCTTACCTGCGCCGGTGATCTGGCAAAAAAAGGATACGAGGTGACGATCTATGAAGCACTGCACAGTGCCGGCGGCGTACTCGTATATGGAATTCCCGAATTCCGTCTTCCGAAAAAGATCGTTTCAAAGGAAGTGGAATCCTTAAAGCAGCTGGGCGTGAAGATTGAGACAAACGTGATCATCGGAAAGACGCTGACGATCGACGAGCTTTTTGAGATGGGCTTTGAAGCCGTCTTTGTCGGGTCCGGCGCCGGTCTGCCCAGGTTTATGAATATTCCCGGCGAATCGCTCAAGGGCGTTTATTCCGCCAATGAGTTCCTCACCAGAAGCAACCTGATGAAAGCTTATCTGGAGGATCCGAAAACACCGATCATGAAAGGCGGAAAAGTCGCGGTCGTAGGCGGCGGCAATGTCGCCATGGACGCTGCCAGGACAGCACTTCGTCTTGGAGCCGAAAAAGTGTATATCGTATATCGCCGTTCCATGGAAGAACTGCCGGCCAGAGCAGAGGAAGTGGAGCATGCCAGGGAAGAAGGTATCGATTTCAGACTGCTGTGCAATCCGACACAGATTCTGGGATATCAGAATCCTGACGATCCCAGAGATGCGCGCAACGGCTTTGTGACAGGAATCCGCTGCGTGAAAATGCAGCTGGGAGAACCGGATGAGAGCGGAAGGCGCAGGCCGGTCGTGATCGAAGGCAGCGAGTTTGAGCTGGACGTGGATGCTGTTGTCATGTCGATCGGAACCAGCCCCAATCCGCTGATCAAATCAACGACCAGGGGGCTGGAAGTCAATCGTCACGGCGGCATTATTGTAAATGAAGACGGGCTTACATCAAGACCGAACGTGTATGCGGGCGGAGATGCTGTTACCGGCGCGGCAACGGTCATTTCAGCAATGGGAGCCGGCAAGACCGCCGCAAAAGCAATAGATGAGGCTCTGCGCGGATAAAGGGCCCGCAGACATCTGGACAAAACTATGGATAAAAAAGGAATCACAAGAGCGACTCTGGGGAGGCTTCCCCTTTATATCGAATATCTGAGAGGGCACGATGAGAGCGATATGGTCTGTGCCTCGGAAATCGCCAGAACTCTGCGGCTGGGCGAAGTGACAGTACGCAGAGATTTAAACAGCATCAGTTTTGAAGGAAGACCGAAGATCGGATATCCGCGCAGGGCACTGCTGTATGACCTGGAGGAAGTGCTGGGGGTTGATAAGAATACGCCTGCCGTTATCGTCGGAGCCGGAAGGCTCGGCTGCGCATTATGCAGGTTTGGCGAGTTTGAAAAATACGGTCTTATGATCAAGGCCTGTTTTGACTCTGACAACAAAAAAACTGCGACGGCTGATCCGGATTGTCCGATCCTGGATATGAAACAGTTTCACAGCTACTGCTTGGATCATGAGATCCGGATCGGGATTATTACCGTTCCGTCCTCTCAGGCGCAGCGTGTCTGTGACGAAATGATCGAAAGCGGGATTACGGCGATATGGAATTTTGCCCCATGCCAGCTGCGCGTGCCAAAGACCGTCACATTGCAGCAGGAAAATCTGGCACTGTCCCTGGCATTTTTAAAAAGTCGCTCCATGGATTGTGTTAACGGCTAACCATCTGACAGAGAGGAGAAAACGTGAAAAAACAGTATGAAACCGTCGATAGCGCGGCGGGACTTGAAGCAGCCTTGAAACGGGTAAAAGAAGCGCAGAGGAAGTTTGCGATGTATACGCAGGAACAGGTGGACGCGATCTTCCTTGCAGCCGCAACGGCTGCCAACCAGGCAAGAATACCTCTCGCAAAGCAGGCGGTGGAAGAGACCGGTATGGGCATCGTAGAGGATAAGGTGATCAAGAATCACTTTGCTTCCGAATATATCTACAATGCTTACCGCGATACAAAGACCTGCGGTGTGATTGAAGAGGATAAGGCTTTTGGGACGAAAAAGATCGCAGAGCCGATCGGTATAATCGCTGCCGTCATTCCGACCACCAACCCGACTTCAACAGCCATTTTCAAGACGCTCATCGCTCTTAAAACAAGAAACGGCATTATCATCAGCCCGCATCCGAGGGCAAAGGCTTCTACGATTGCAGCGGCGAAGGTAGTCCTGGAAGCAGCTGTCGACGCAGGCGCTCCGGAAGACATCATCTCCTGGATCGATGTTCCGAGCTTTGAGCTGACCAATCTCCTGATGAAGGAAGCGGACATTATCCTGGCCACCGGCGGCCCCGGCATGGTAAGAGCAGCTTATTCGAGCGGAAAGCCGGCACTCGGCGTCGGCGCGGGCAACACCCCTGCTATCATAGACGATTCCGCAGATATCTTCCTGGCTGTCAACTCTATTATCCATTCCAAGACCTTTGATAACGGCATGATCTGTGCGTCCGAACAGTCCGTGATCGTCCTAAACGGGGCCTATGATGCGGTGCGCGCCGAATTCACTTCCAGAGGCTGCTATTTCCTGACGGAGGATGAAACGGAAAAGGTAAGGAAGACAATTCTGGTCAACGGCGCGCTGAATGCGAAGATCGTAGGCCAGAACGCCTGCACGATCGCAAAGCTGGCCGGTATTAAGGTACCGAAGGGTACCAAGATCCTGATCGGTGAGGTGAGCAGTGTCGATCTGTCTGAGGAATTTGCCCATGAAAAGCTTTCTCCGGTACTGGCCATGTACAGGGCGAAGGATATCCAGGATGCTTTTACGAAGGCGGAAAGACTGATCGCAGACGGCGGATACGGACACACCTCCTCTATTTACCTGAATACAGTCACGCAGGGCGCTAAGCTGGAAGAGTTTGCCAAGAGAATGAAGACCTGCCGTATTCTGGTCAACACACCTTCTTCACAGGGCGGGATCGGCGACCTTTACAACTTCAAGCTGACGCCGTCACTGACACTTGGCTGCGGCTCCTGGGGAGGAAATTCCGTATCTGAGAATGTTGGCGTAAAACATCTGTTGAACATCAAGACCGTGGCTGAAAGGAGAGAGAATATGTTGTGGTTCAGGGCCCCGGAAAAAGTATATCTGAAGAGGGGCTGCCTGCCTGTTGCTCTGGATGAACTGAGGACCGTGATGGGGAAAAAGCGTGCGTTCATCGTTACCGACAGCTTCCTTTACCATAATGGCAATACAAAGGCGATCACGGACAAGCTCGATGAACTCGGGATCTCGCATACCTGCTTCTTTGACGTTGCGCCGGATCCTACGCTCGCCTGTGCAAAACAGGGCGCAGAGCAGATGCGCGCCTTCAAGCCCGATGTGATTATCGCTATGGGCGGCGGTTCTGCCATGGACGCCGGGAAGATCATGTGGGTGATGTATGAGCATCCCGAAGCAGACTTCATGGATATGGCCATGCGCTTTATGGATATCAGGAAGAGAGTCTATACATTTCCGAAGATGGGCGAGAAGGCCTATTTTATCGCCATATCCACCTCTGCCGGCACAGGATCCGAGGTGACGCCGTTCGCTGTGATCACAGACGAGAAGACCGGCGTGAAATATCCGCTGGCTGATTATGAGCTGATGCCGGATATGGCAATCATCGATACTGATTTCCATATGACGGCCCCGAAGGGACTGACCGCAGCCTCCGGTATTGATGCCGTAACACATGCCCTGGAAGCGATTGCGTCTATGATGGCTACGTCTTATACAGACGGACTGGCAAAACAGGCGCTGCAGGATATATTCGAATATCTTCCCCGCGCATACGACAACGGACTGACGGATGTGGAAGCCCGCGAAAAGATGGCTAACGCCGCCACGATGGCAGGCATGGCCTTCGCAAACGCATTCCTGGGCGTCTGCCACTCCATGGCACATAAGCTGGGCGCCTTCCATCATCTGCCGCACGGCGTCGCCAACGCATTGATGATCGATGAAGTCCTGCGCTTTAACGCAGCAGAAGTGCCGGCCAAGATGGGTACTTTCCCGCAGTATGATCATCCGCATACGCAGGAGCGGTATGCAAAGGTGGCTGACTACCTGGGCTTAGGAGGCAAAACAGATGCGGAGAAGCTGGAGAACCTGATCAGAGCGATCGACAAACTGAAAGAAAGAGTGGGCATCAAGCGCACCATTCAGGAATATGTGCCGGATGAAAAGGCATTCCTTGAATCTCTGGATGCCATGACAGAACAGGCCTTTGACGACCAGTGCACCGGTGCCAATCCCAGATATCCATTGATGAGCGAGATCCGCCAGATGTATCTTAATGCTTACTATGGAAAGACCTTCATCGAACAGGAATATCCGGATGATGTAACACTCCCTTCCCATGACGATGTGCATGACTTCAAACAGATGTACAGGGCAGCAGGGAAAAAGAAGAAAAATGACTAAAAAAAGAAGGAGGTGACAGGCATGAAATTCGATAAAGTGATCGCGGCAAGAAATAATAAAACGGTCTACAGGGATGGGGACAGATGCATCAAGGCCTTTGACGTTTCCTTCAGTAAAGCGGATATATTGAACGAGGCGCTTAACATGGCGCGTATTGAGCAGACCGGAATTAAGGTTCCCAGACTGCTGGAAGTGACCACCGCAGACGGACAATGGGCCTTGATCTATGAGTACATCAGCGGCAGGACAATGGCACAGCTGATGAGCGAGAACCCGGAGAAAAAGTCCCAGTATCTGGAGCAGTTCGTTGAGATCCAGCTGGATGTGCAGGCCCATACCTGTCCGATGCTGAACCAGCTCAAAGACAAAATGCAGAGAAAGATCAGTCAGTCTAACCTGGATGCGACAACAAGATATGACCTGCATGTGCGACTGGACGGCATGCCCACGCACAACAAAATATGCCACGGAGATTTTAATCCCTCCAACATCATCATTTCAGATGATGGCACGCCGTACATCATCGACTGGTCCCATGTGACGCAGGGCAATGCGTCCGCGGATGCAGCCAGGACATATCTGCTGTTCTGGCTGGACGGTGATATCGATGGCGCAGAAGCGTATCTGAATCTGTTCGCCCAAAAAAGTGATACCGCCAAGCAGTATATTCAGCAGTGGATGCCGATCGTATCAGCTTCCCATCTGTGCAAGGGGAATGAAGAGGAGAGAGAATTCCTGATGCGCTGGATCAACGTGATGGAGGGTTGGCAATGAAAATAACGGTATGTATCGGGTCAGCATGTCATATCAAAGGATCAAGGCAGATCGTAGACCGGCTGCAGTATCTGATCCGCAAAAATGAACTTGGGGATAAGATCAGCCTCAGCGGCGCATTCTGTATGCATAACTGCAAAAAAGGAATCTGCGTGACGGTTGACGGCGACCTGTTTTCACTGGCGCCCGAAGATGTTGATGATTTCTTTGAGAATAACATAAAACAGAGATTGTGAAAGACAGTAAAGGATAAAAACAATGGTATTTGTTGAGGTCTGTGTGGGTTCATCCTGTTTCCTCAAAGGGTCTGAAGAAATCATTGAACGGATGCAGAAAAGGATTGCTGACCACAAGCTGGATGATGAAGTCATCCTGATGGGCAGCTTCTGCACCGGGGCCTGCAACAGGGTCGGGGTGACGATCAAGGTGGATGATGAAGTCTTTCCGGGGATTACCCCGGAGACTTTTGACACCTTTTTCCAGGAGAAAATTGTAAAAAAGATAGAAGAGGGGGGAGAAGCTTAAGTGTCTGAATGTCTGAGGCTGAAAAAATCGAACTGTAAAAACTGCTACAAATGCATTCGGCACTGTCCTGTAAAGTCTATTCGTTTTTCAGCGGGTCAGGCGAATATCATCAGCAGCGAATGTATCCTCTGCGGTACCTGCTTTGTAGTATGTCCGCAGGATGCGAAAGAAATCGTTGATGAGACGGAGAAGGTACAGGTGATGATCCAGGGAGAGGACCCCGTGATCGCCAGCCTGGCTCCCTCCTTTATTGCCAATTATGACGGCGTGGGCATCGAGAGCATGAAAGAAGCGCTGATGAAGCTGGGATTTGCGGATGTACAGGAGACGGCGCTCGGAGCCACGCAGGTGAAGCGGGAATACGACAGGATTCTGACGGAGGACCAGCCGGATGTGCTGATCTCATCCTGCTGTCATTCCATTAATCTGCTGATCCGCAAACACTATCCGTCCCTGCTTCCGTATCTGGCGAATGTGCTGACGCCGATGAAGGCTCACTGCACGCAGATCAAGCGCGATACACCGAACGCGAAGACTGTCTTTATAGGTCCCTGCGTGGCGAAGAAAGATGAAGCGGAAAACAGCGGCGGAGTAGTAGATGCAGTACTGACATTTGAGGAATTGACAGCATGGCTGAAAAAAGAAAAGATCGGGCTGAAAAAAGAGATCATTCCCGAGGATAAGAGCCTTACCAGGTTTTTCCCGACAACAGGAGGTATCCTTAAATCCATGCGCCGGGATGCTCCCGGCTATCAGTATCTCGCCCTCGACGGGGTGGAGAACTGCATGGCCGCGCTTGAGGATATTAAAAACGGCCAGCTCAAACACTGCTTTATCGAGATGTCTGCATGTCCGGGGGGCTGCATCGGCGGACCTGTGATGGAAAAATACCGTCGCAGCCCTGTCAGGAACTATATTGCCGTGGCAAGCTTTGCCGGCAGGAAGGATTTTGAAGTTCCCCAGCCGGCAGCCAGCGACATGAAGGACATCTATCTGCCCGCTGCGCAGCTAACAGTGAAACCTGCGGAGCATGAGATCGTGCAGATCATGCATGAGATGGGCAAGTATAAGCCGGCTGATGAATTAAACTGCGGATCCTGCGGTTATAACACATGCAGAGAGAAAGCTATCGCGATTTTCCACGGCAAGGCCGAGATATCCATGTGCCTGCCGTTTTTGAAGGAAAAGGCGGAGGGATTCTCGAATGTTATTGTTAAGAACAGTCCCAACGCATTGATCGTTCTCAATGCTTCACTGGAAGTGCAGCAGATCAACCAGGCGGCCATGAACCTGCTCAATATCCGGTACCAGACAGATATCCTGGGGGATCATATCGTACGAGTGCTGGATCCGAAGCCGTTTGTTAAGGTGGTGGAGAACAGGCGCGCACTGACCAACCAGCAGGTGTACCTGGCTGAGTACGGCAGATATGTCGAGCAGACGATCGTGCCTGCCGAGGACGGCCGCATGCTTGTCTGCATTATGCGTGATGTGACGAAGGAAGAGGACGACAGGAAGCGCAAAGAAGAGATCAGTATGGAGACCATGGAAGTTGCGGACCAGGTCATTGATAAACAGATGCGGATCGTACAGGAGATCGCTTCTTTGCTGGGTGAAACGGCAGCGGAGACGAAGATTGCGTTATCTAAATTGAAGGAGTCCATACAGAATGAATGATCTTTGCGCAGATATCGGTTACAAGAGCATCAACCATTATGGGGAGCAGCTGTGCGGTGATCATGTGGAGATTGTCGAGCAGGATGACGGATCTACGGTAATTGTTCTGGCTGACGGTCTTGGAAGCGGTGTGAAGGCGAGCATTCTTTCCACTCTGACATCCAAGATACTTTCCACCATGGTCGCAGCAGGATTGCCGATCGAAGAATGTATTTCGACTATTGCGGCTACGCTGCCGGTCTGTTCGGAGCGCGGCGTCGCCTACTCTACGTTTACGGTCTTTCGTCTGCTGCGTAACCAGACGGCGGAAATGATCCAGTATGATAACCCGCTGGTAATCATGATCCGCGACGGAAAGGTATACGACTATTCAAAAACAGAGTTCAATGTTGACGGAAAAAAGATATACCGTACCACGATCCGGCTGAAAGAAGATGATACCTTTGTAGCCATGAGTGACGGGTGTCCCCATGCCGGGATTGGAGATGTCTTTAACTTCGGCTGGAAGAGAGAAGAGATAGCGGAGTATATGGCCGGGTTCTCGCTGGCAGGTTTTACGTCAAAAGTCCTGAGTACGATGCTGGTGGAAGAGTGCAACAAGCTGTACGGAGGAAAACCGGGGGATGATGCCACCGCGTGTGTTGTCCGCATACGGAAAAGAGAACCAATGAATATCCTTTTCGGACCGCCGTCCAACCGGGACGACTGCACCAGAATGATGAGCCTTTTTTTCTCCAAGGAAGGAAAACATATCGTCTGCGGCGGGACGACATCCTCCATTGTTTCCCGGTATCTTCATAAACCGGTGAAGGTTAATCTGAATGTCAACTTGAATAGTGATATTCCCCCGATTGGCGAAATCGAAGGTGTGGACCTGGTGACAGAAGGCGTGATCACCATGAGCCGAGTGATCGAATATGCCAAGGACTATCTGGGGCCGAACCAGGATTATGAAAAATGGAACTTTGGGCGGGACGGTGCTTCAAAGATATGCCGTCTTCTGTTTGAAGAAGCCACAGACGTCAATTTTTACGTGGGCAGGGCAGTTAATCCCGCGCATCAGAATCCGGATCTCCCAATCAATTTCAATATTAAGATGAATCTCGTGGAAGAACTGTCAGTGTCATTGAGAAAGATGGGAAAACGGGTCAGGATCAGTTATTTCTGATCATTGACGGTAACCAGCAGATAGCATGTCAACAAGAATGGAGGGAATATGGAAAAACCATTTGATTTTACTGTTGTTGATGAAATACTGAAACAATATCCTCCTCACGAGAGGTCCACGATTGCGATCCTGCAGGATATACAGGAATACTATCATTATCTGCCGGAAGAAATCTTTCCCCGTGTAGCCCGGGCTATCAGTGTCGGAGAAGCCAGACTTTACGGAGTCGCGACCTTCTATGAGAATTTTTCACTGGAACCGAAAGGCAAATATGTGATCCGATGCTGCGACGGGACCGCATGTCACGTCAGGGGATCCCAGCCGATCCTGGAAAAACTCAGAGGAGAGCTGGGCCTGAGTGAGAAGAAAAAGACAACGGATGATATGAATTTTACCGTCGAGACGGTCTCCTGCCTGGGAGCCTGCGGATTGGCACCGGTCATGACGGTAAATGGGAAGGTATATCCGTCCATGACACCGGAAAAAGCGATGGAGCTGCTTTCTGAACTTAAGGAAGATCTCAGAAAGGAGGAAGCGTAAGAATGCACAAACTTGGATCAAGACAGGAACTGGAAGAATTCCGCCACAGCTGTGAAAAGGCTCTGCAGGCTGAGAAAACCAAAATCCTTGTCTGTGGAGGAACCGGCTGCGTGGCCGGCGGTTCTCTGGATATATATGCCAGACTCCGGGAGCTGATGGAGGAAAACGGCATTAACGTGGAAGTCGAACTGGCTGATGACCCGCATCAGGATGTCGTTGGATTAAAAAAGAGCGGATGTCATGGTTTTTGTGAGCTAGGCCCCCTCGTGCGCATAGAGCCGCAGGGATGGCTCTACACGAAAGTAAAACTTGAAGACTGCGCGGAGATTATAGAAAAGACGATCAAAAATGGCGAATTCATTGAACGTCTGGGTTACAAGCAGGACGGAAAGACGGTACAGAAACAGGAAGAGATTCCGTTCTATAAAAGGCAGACCCGTGTGGTACTGGAGCATTGTGGACACATTAACGCAGGGTCTCTGCGTGAATATGTGGCGCTCGGCGGTTACAGCGCGCTGGAAAAATGCCTCTTTGACATGACGCCGGAGAATATTCTGGATGAGGTTACGAAGTCCAATCTTCGCGGAAGAGGGGGCGGCGGTTTCCCCACCGGCAGGAAGTGGGTCTCCTGTGCCAGACAGAAGGAAGAGCCGAAGTTTATCGTCTGTAACGGAGACGAGGGCGATCCCGGCGCGTTCATGGACCGCTCCATCATGGAAGGCGATCCGCACAGACTGCTGGAGGGTATGATTATTGCCGGCCTGGCCATCGCTTCAGAAAGAGGCTACATCTACGTGCGTGCGGAGTATCCGCTTGC
>AUXO015005458.1_pt1 | contig 11245 bp, 18 predicted proteins | sample 768731 | NCBI WGS metagenome assembly AUXO01 (sample SAMN02715735, study PRJNA202380) | gut metagenome | biome: sheep rumen | host: Ovis aries | place: New Zealand: Palmerston North | reverse complement strand
AAATTTGTTGAAGCAATAAATGTTTATGAAAATTTTATTCAAAAGAAAAAATTGATTGATGAACAAATAGGAGATTTATTCGATTTATGAAAAAATATTTAATTAGATGGGTGGATTATTATACCGATATGACTTCATCAAGTTATATTGAGGCGGATTCAATTTCAAAGGCAATTGATATATTTAAGAAATCAAATTTGAGATATTGGAGAATAATTGAGGTGATTGAGATATGAAAATAATAATGGAAGTTAATATTGATATTGAAAGCGGAAAAAGAGAAATGAATATTACAAGTAATAGAAAAATAGATAAAGAAATTGCTTATATATTACTTGCAAATTGTTTACAAGAAATGAAAGAAGAGGAAATGAAAAATGGTAGATTTGATAATTAGAATTTGGATAACATTATCAATGATTTATTTGATAAGAGTATCAATAAAAGAAAAGGGGGTAAAAAAATGAAAAAAACTTTATGCATAACTTTACCGGTTGAAATGGTTAAAGATTTGGATGAAATTGCTAAAGCATCTAAAAGAACTATGTCATCACAAATTGAAATTATGATTGAAGAAGAATTGAAATGGATGAAGCAACATGAGAAGAAAAAAGTTAAGTAATGCTCAATTAATTTATAAGCAAGATAAAAGCACTGGTGAATTAAGAAAAGAATTAACCGCATCTTTAAAAGTTGCTAAAGAAAAAATGAGAAAATTGAAAGAAAAAGGATTATCAAAAAGTGAATTCTATCAAGAACACAAAAAAGATTTTGAAAATGTTAATTTAAAATCGAATAATCGTTTAAATCTTTCAAAAGAATTAGCAAGAGTAAATCAATTCTTAAATTCAAAATCTAGTACACCAAAAGGGTTAAAACAAGCGGAGAAAAATTTAATTGAAGTTATCAATGAAAAATATGGTGATATGCTTAATGAGAAAAATGTTCGTGATTTTCAAAGATTTATGAAGATGTATCGAGATAAATATGAAGAACAAGTTAAGTTAGATAGTGATAAAGTAGTTGATGCTTTTAAGGAAGCGGAACGCTTAAAAATATCGAAAAAAGACATGTTAGAAAATATTGAAGCATTTATTGAAAATGAAGAAGAATTGCAAGACATGGATTTGGAAGATATGTTCGAAGATGGAAAAATTGACAAGAGAAGAAGATTCAAACTTGAAGATTATCTATCATGATGAATTCGATATAAATATTATAAAAAAAGCAAAAACTATTCATCGAAGAAAAGGAAAGCAAAAGAATAAGAAAATTTATAAAAATCTTATATGTGCATTCGATATTGAAGCAACAAATCTTGATGAAATTGAACAAGCGGTCATGTATATATGGCAAATGCAAATAGAGGATATTACCATTATTGGTAGAACATGGGGTGAATGGTTAGATTTATTAGAAAAAATATCAAATGTGTTGGATGAAAATGAATACATAGTTGTTTATATTCATAACGCATCATATGAATTCCAATTTATCAAAGGTGTTTATAAATTTGAACCTAATGAGGTATTCGCAAGTGAGTCAAGAAGAATTATAAAATTTGATATGTTCGAGCATTTTGAATTTAGATGTAGTTATTATTTGACAAATTCATCATTAGATAAATTTTTGAAGAAAATGAATGTTGAAAATAAAAAATTGAATTATGATTACTCAAAGCGTAGATTTCCATGGACAAAGTTAAGTGATGATGAATTACAATATTGTATCAATGATGTTAAAGGTCTTGTTCAAGCACTTAAAAAGAAAATGTATCTTGATGAAGATAATCTTTACACCATACCACTAACAAGTACCGGTTATCCAAGAAGAGATTGTAAACTTGCTATGAGAAATTATAATCATAATCAATTATATGCTCAATTACCAAATTATGAAATTCAACAATTATTATTTGAGTGCTTTCGAGGTGGAAATACTCATGCGAATGCATGGTTCTCAAAAGAAATTATTGAAGATGTTCATTCATATGATATTGTCTCCAGTTATCCAAATGTATTATTAAATAGAAAATATCCGATGAAAGAATTTGTAAAAGATTTAAATCCATCTTTATTTAGATTGAAACAATTGGATAAAAGAGATAAACCATATATTATGCGTGTAATATTAACTAATGTTCGATTGAGAAATAAATATTGGGGAATTCCTTATTTATCAAGAAATAAATGTAGAAATGTTAAAAATGGTATATGGGATAATGGTCGAATATTAGAATGTGATTTTCTTGAAACATCAATAACTTGTATAGATTGGAAAATCATTATTAAAGAATATGATATTGATGATGTAATTATTAAAGATTTATATACATCTAAATGGGGAATGCTACCATCACCATTAAGAGAAACAATAAGGAAATATTATAAAGATAAATGTGCATTAAAACATACCTCAAATGATTATGAATATGCTAGAAGTAAAGAATTATTAAATTCATGCTATGGAATGATGGTTGAAAATCCGATTAAAAGAAATATCTTATTTATAGATGGTGATGAAAATTTATATCAAGAAAGTGATGAAATGAGTGATGAAGAAATTCTTGAAAAGCATAATAAAAAAGCATTCTTGAATTATGCGTGGGGTGTATTTTGTACAAGTTGGGCAAGATTAGAACTCGAATCAATGATAGACCATGTTGTTGAATCTAGCACTAATGATAATCCATGCGATATATTATATGTTGATACTGATTCAGTTAAATACTTTGGAAATGTGGACTGGACTAATCATAACAATATTAGATATAAAGAATCAATTAAAAATGATGCATATGGTGTTGATTCAAATGGTGAAATTCTTGTATTGGGAATTGTTGAAGAAGATGGAGATTATGCTAAATTTAAAACCAATGGTGCAAAGAAATACGCATATATTGATAGGAAAGGGGATTTAAAAATAACAATTGCCGGTGTTAATAAGAAACTAGGTGCTGAAGAATTAAAAGAAAAAGGCGGTCTTGAAGTTATGGATGATGGATTCATTTTCAAAAAAGGTGGTGGAACTGAATCTAAATATAATGATTTAGATTTAGGAATTATCAAAGTAAAAGAGGGTGATGTTGATATTACATCTAATATCTATATCAAAAATGGTGAATACACATTAGGAAGTACCGCTGATTATTTAGAATTATTATTGAATGTTAAGAAATTGAAATATAATGATACATATATGCCATTTATATATGAGAAAGGAAAAAGAAAATGAAATTATATGCAATAGTAGAAATAGAAGATGAAATGTTCGATGATTACAAAGAGTGGTACATAAGTGCTGATGGTTTAGATATTAGATATGAAGATGATGGTTGTTTAATGGTTTATAAATGTGTTAAAGATGCTTTGATAGAGTTAAAACCTTTACCACAAAAGAAAAATACCGAGATAAGTTTAAATGCTATAAATGATTGGTTAGAACATAGTGAGAGGCTTGGTTTTAACGCTTGTTTAGATGAAATATTAGGAGAAAGAAAATGAATAATATAGAAAAGAGAATTGAATCAATCAAGTATCGATTAGAAATTATAAACAATCAATGGAAAACAAAAGTGATTGATGATAGTGAATACAATAAATTGCTTATGCAATTAGAAAATGAAATTAGGTTATTAGAAGATTATATCTTCAATAATAAAAATGATTAATTTGAGAAAGGAGAATAAAATATGAATTCAATTAATCTTTATGGTAGAATCGCAAATGATTTAGAGGTTGTAGAAACAAAAGGAGAACACGCTTATGTTAGATTTAACATAGCGGTCAAAGATGGTCTTGATAAGAAAGGAGAACCATTAACACAATTTATTCCTTGTATTGCATGGGATGGACTTGCTGATGTATTAGACAAATATGCAAAGAAAGGTGATAGATTAGTTGTTGAAGGTAAATTAAACATTTCAAAATATGAAGATGAAGAAGAAAATACAAGAACCAGTGTTCAAGTAATTGTTTCTAAATTACATTTAGTCGAAACTAAAGAAGAAACAAAAGGTGATTCAAAAAAATCATTTAAGAGAAAGAGATAATCTCTTCTCTTTAATGAAGTGTACTATGTAAATCTATCAATGTGCCGACTCTTTCTATTGCATAGTACATTTCACTAAGGGGGTTAATATGTTTAATAAGGATGGCTATTTAGATGTTGATTATATATTAAATAATAAGATGCCTTTTATATTTATTGTTGGTGCAAGAGGTATTGGTAAGACTTATGGTTTTTTGAAATGGTTATATCAAAATAAAAAGAAATTTATTTATATGCGAAGAACCGAAGCGGAAATAGATTATTGTGCATCCAATGAGGGTAATCCTTTTTCACCAATCAATGAAGATTTAAATATTAATATTGATATAAGAAAAGTAAATCAAAAAATAAAAGGTTTTTATGATGGTGAAGAATGTTTAGGTTATTTGATGGCTTTATCAACTTTTTATTCAAAGCGTTCAGTTTCATTTCATAATATTGAATACTTATTATTTGATGAATTTATTCCGGAAAGAAATGCTAGACCGATTAAAAATGAAGCGGAAGCATTCTTTAATTCAATAGAAACAATATCAAGAAATAGAGAAATTCAAAATAAAGACTACTTGCATGTCATATGTGCATCAAATTCAAATACATTAGATAATCCAATATTTTTAGAATTGGGAATTGTTTCAAGGGCATTAAAGATGGCACAAAATAAGAATGCTTATTATAAAGATGAATCAAGAGGATTCATGTTATTGATGCCTTTTAATTCTCCAATATCTAAAAAGAAGAAAGAGACCGCATTATACAAATTGACAAATAAATCACAAACTTTTCAAAGCATGGCACTTGATAATGAATTTAATGATGATATTAGTGAACAAATTGAATCCAAAAATTTAAAGCAATATTCTTCATTATGTCATGTAGGTGAAATATATATTTATAAGCATAAGCAAGAAAGAGTATTTTATATAAGTGAGCATAAGACTGGAACTTTTGATAAATCATATTCAACTGGATTGATGGATTTATTGAGATTTAAAAAGGATTATCAATTTTTATGGTTCGCATATATGCAAAAGAGAATCACTTTTGAATCCTATACTCAACAATTACTTTTTGAAAAATATTTCTCATTAAAATTATAATTGAATTTTATTCAAGTATTATGATATAATATAAAGGGGGGAGAATGGACATAGTCAAACGCCGAAAGCGTGTCCAATCGATTGACATCGAATGAATCTTTCTCCTTTTATTTAATGAGGTGAAAAATATGAACGAATTAATACAAGCAATTTCAACAGTAGGATTCCCAATCGTATGTTGCTTACTTATGGGATACTTATTACTTATGGAACAAAAGAATCACAAAGAAGAAATGCTTTCTTTAAAAGAGGCAATCAATTCAAACACTTTAATAATGGTAGAGTTAAAACAATTATTAGAAGATATTAGAAAAGGAGAATAATTATGGCAACTTTTTATCCTAGATATACAAGATATGAAAGTGGTAGTATTCAAGGTGATTTTAGAAGTTTAGATTGGTATAAGTATGTGTATGGTACTAGAACATTTAATGTTCCATTACCCAATTGTACTACTTACGCTTATGGGAGAACCATGGAACAGTATTTTCAACAAGGTAGGGATTTAAGTGTAAGAACAAATTCTTATAATCCATACTGGTGGAATAGTACCGGTTCACATTATGGAGATGCTCAAACATGGTTTGAATCCACAGTTAATACTTGGGAAAAAGGATTTGTACCAAAACTTGGTGCTATTGCATGTTGGGGTGCAAATGGTCTTGGTGGACATGTTGCAATTGTTGAAAGAATAAATGATGATGGTACGGTTGATTTAAGTGAATCTCATTATGGTGGTGCTTTATTCAATTTAGCAAGAAATCAAAGACTTGTTGTAGGTCAAATGGATACAAGAATTGGTGGTAGATTCCAAGGTTATATTTATAACACAATTGATTATGGTGATTCACCTACACCACCAGTACCTCAAGGACAAGGATATTTAATTTATAGAAGAGGTAGTTATGTTAAGATAATTGGTTATGGTAGGTCATCAAGTACCGGTCGATTTCCAATCGCAAAAGGCATTGGATGGAATAGACAAGTATTGAGAATATTCAAAGATAGAGAATTCGGTTTACAACTTGGTGATATAAAAACTGGTAGAACTACTGGTTATTATTCACCAAAAGATGTTCAATTAATAAGATATTAAGAAAGGAGAATATTAAAATGAACATTGATGATATTATTAAATTAAAAGAAAGTGGATTCACAATTGATGATATTAAACAATTGATGAATACAAATCCACCACAAGTGAAAGTTGAAGAAAAAGCACAAGTTGAAGAGAGTGAAAAGGCACTTGACAATCAAGTACCCGTGCAAGAAAAAAGTGGTGGTGAATTAAATGCTTTTGAAGAAATGATGAATCAATTTAAAGATTCAATGAATCAACAAATGGAAGCATTTAAGCAAACAATTCAACTTTCAAACATGAATCAAAATTTCAATTCAGTTGATGAAAATGATTCGAGAAAAATTGCGGAAGAGTTTACCGCAAAAATTATTAATCCAAAATATAAAAAATAGGAGGTTATTATTTAAATGGCAAATGTAAACAATATGGAAATTAACAAACAAGCATATGCGTTAATTAATGAAGTACATGAACAAGTGACTGGGGCAAAATCAATTGCACCTATTAATACTTATGAATTCGTAAGTATGGCAAACACAATTTTACATGCTGGTAGAGAACAAGTATTAAATGCTTTATCAATCGTTGTATCAAGATTAATTGTAAGTGTTAGACCTTACACATCAAAGTTTAAAGGTATTGAAGTTGATGCTAATAGATTTGGTGGAATTAGAAGAAAAGTAAAATTCATCGATAAAGATGCAATTGAAGATTTAAACTATCCTTTAACTGATGGACAAGCAGTTAATCAACAAGAAGTTAGGAAACATCAAGCATTAGAACTTCAATATGTTGGTATGAACACATTAAGTGATGGATGGACAGTTTATGATTGGCAATTAGATCAAGCGTTTTTAAATGAAGAAGAATTTTTAAGATTTATCCAAGGTATGATTACAAATATCGAAAGTAAGCATGAGCAATGGAAAGAAAATTTCTCAAGAACTTCTTTAAACAACTTTATTGCAGCAAAATATGTTGCTGATAGTGGAAATGTAAGACATTTACTTACTGAATATAATGCAGCAAGTGGACAATCTTTAGCAAAAGAAGATTTATTCACTGGTACTAATTTCAAAGCATTCATTGAATGGTTAAATGCTGAAATTGAAACAACAGCGGATTTCATGAGTGAAAGAAGTATCAAGTACCAAATGAATATCACAGGTAAAGAAGTAGCACAACATACACCAAAAGATAGATTGAAAGTTTATTTATTAAATAAATTTAAAAATCAAATTGATAGTATCGTTATGCCAAATGAATATCACGATTCATATCTAACATTAAGTGATTATGAAGGTATATCTTATTGGCAATCAATCGATAATCCGGATGAAATAAAAATTAGACCGGTTTATATTGATGGTACTGGTGCAACAGTTAATGCAAATGCTGATGTTGTAATTGCTGATTTGATTGGTGTCTTATTTGATGAAGAGGCATGTGCAATTGCAATTCAAGGTGAAAAAGTTATTCCATCACCATATAATGCGAGAGGTGAATACCAAAATTACTGGTATCATTTAAGAATGCAAATGCTTAATGACTTAACTGAAAAAGCAGTATTATTAGTGTTAGATTAATAAGATTCCTTTCTCTTATTTCTCTATATAGAGGTGGTTATAGTCTTGATGGTTTCTTCTATAATCACCTCGCAATTTTAAATTAAGGTGGTAAATTATGAATGTAAAATTTTATAAAATAAATAAGAAAGTAAATTCAACATTTCAACCAAGTGCCGGTGGTACTGATGTTAATGTTGTTTTGAAATCACCATCTTCAATTATTAACCCAAGATTTGAATTTAATTCTTATATGGATGTAAATTATTGCTATGTTCAAGAATTCAATAGATATTATTTTATTAATGATATAAGGTATGAAAATCCATTATGGATTTATTCATGCTCTATTGATGTTCTTGCATCTTTTAAAACTGAAATTGGGGCAAATACCAAATATGTTTTAAGAAGTGCATCTTCTTATGATTTAACTTTAAAAGATAACTCATATCCAACAAAAGCGGATTTTACAACATTTAATGCAACTTTAACACCAGCAGTACCATTTAGTGGTGGTTATGTAGTTATTGGGGTACTTGGTAATAATGAAAATACCAATGGTATTAGTTATTATCAAACTACACCGGCGGGATATTCCGCATTATTAAAAGGACTACTTACAAGTGCTGATGGTGAAGATTGGGGAGATTTTTCTCAAGGTGTTATTAATTCAGTCTTAAATCCTTATCAATATATTGTAAGTGCAAAATGGTTTCCAAGTGTTTTTGCTGATAATGGACAAACTACTATCAAAGCAGGACTTTGGGATAGTCATATAAATGCGGGTATTCTTGATGGAACTTCATTACAAACTTCAAACTTTACAAGTACCGGTATGATGAATATTCCAAAACATCCAAAAGCAAGTACCCGTGGAGATTACTTGAATCTTCCACCATTTACAAGAATCTATTTACAAAGTGGTTTATTTGGTATTATTGAATTAGATGCTACAACAATGCTAGAATCCGACACAATGTACTTTACATTGTATAAAGATTTTATTGAGGGTAATGGTAGATTGGTAATAAGAGATAGTGCTGATGGTACTGGTGCTACTATATCCGATATAAAATTCAAGTATGGTGTTGATTTACCCATTGTTGCAAAAACTGATAGTGGTGCATTAGGTATTACAAGTGGAATAGTTGGTGTTGGTCTAGGAATGGCAACCGCAAATCCAATGACATTTCTAGGTGGTGCAAGGTCTCTAGTTAATGGTGCATTAACCGAAGCAAATCCAAACCTTTCTTATAATGGAAATTTAGGTGGTTATCTATTACACAATTCACCAACTTATTTAAAAGCAATATTCTATGATGTTGCAAATGAAGATTTAACAAATCATGGTAGACCTTTGATGCAAATGAAAACTATCAACACTTTAAATGGGTACTTGATATGTGAAGAGGGAAATATTGAATCAAGTGCAACTGAAAGTGAAAAAGAATTAATTTCAAACTATTTAACAAGTGGATTTTATTTTGAATAGAAAGGATGGTGATTAACAATGATTCCAATGTTATATGATTATGAAAACTTGATAAATGCATCAAGAAATCCTAGTGCTTATCATCATTCCAATAATGCATTATTTAGATATTTCCAAAGAAGATTATTGAAAAAAGCAATTTCAACAATTAAATTTGAAAACATTCCATCAAACTGGGATAAAAACTATTTTCAATATATATTATTTATATGTGGATATGTAGCAATCATTGAAACGGATAAATTTGGTGTAATACCTCAACAATGTTATCTTGGTGGTTTCAATGTTCAATATCAACCAGTATGGTGTAGCATTGCAAATCCTAAATTAAAAGGAATTATGAGACCAATCATTCACGAAGAATGTGAAATCATTAAGATGCAACCGGATTATAGAGGTGTACTTGATTTAGTAGATTTATATGCTTCTAAACTAGCATTGGCAAGTGAAAGTGCTGATATGAATTTATGGGCATCTAAATTAGCATATGTCTTTTTTGCACAAGATAAATCAAGTGCTGAATCATTCAAGAAGTTATTTGATAAAATCATGAGTGGTGAAGTAGCAGTTGTTCAAGATAAAAAATTATTAATGGATGATGGGAAACCATCGTGGGATGTGTTCACTCAAAATCTTTCTCAAAATTATATTACTGATAGAATTCTTGATGATATGAAGAAACTTGAAAACCAATTCTTAACTGAAATTGGTATTGTAAATCTAAATGAAAAGAAAGAAAGATTAGTTGTTGATGAAGCAAATAAACGAGATAACGAAACCCAAGTTAATATCGATTTATGGTTAGAAAACATTAATGAATCATTAAAACTTGTTAATAAGATGTTTAATTTAAATATCAAAGCAAGTAAGAGATATGATGAAGAAATTAATGAATTTGAAGAAGTGGTGGTGAATGAATAATGGCAAGAGGAGAATTATTAAGTGTATTAGGTTTATACAAATATGATAATACTTTATTTGACAACATTCAATTACCAAGTGCAATTGATAAAGAAGTATTAATTGAAAACATATTAATGAATTGTGCTGAACTTGAAGTGGTATATCCAAATCCAACTTTTATGAAAGAGGCAATTGGTTATTGGTCTAAATCAAGATTAAAAGCATGGCATGATATTGAAAATGTTTTATATATCGATAACTATTCACCATTATCAAATAATGATGTTCATGAAGTTTCAACTAATAAAGAAACTAGAGATTTACAAACATATTCAAATTCAAATTCAAATGGTAATGTCTTAAATAAAATAAGTGCTTTCAATTCAAATGCATTAGAAAATAAAGATTCAAGTGATACATCAAGCAATTCAAATGCTAATGTAGATGAAGATGGTACAATATTAAATGAATATGAAAAAACAGTTACCGGTTTCAAATCCGTTTATAATCTAACTAAACAAAAAATTATAAAAGAAGAAATGGAAATTCGCAATTTATATGATTTATATAAAATCATAAGTGATGAATTTAAACAAAAATTTTGTTTATTAATTTATTAAGGAGGTGTTTATATGGCAAGAAGAAAAGTTTTAAATGAAACACTTTTAGAAACAAGAAATGTTGAATCACAAAAGGAAAAAATGAGCGTTATCTTTTCCGAAAACAATGTGATGAACCTTGAACTTGATACAATAACAAAAGCATGTGTTATTGAACTAACTCAAGGTGATGAAATTTATAGATTATCCGGTACACTTGAAAGCGTGGTGGATGAATAATGATTAGATGGGAAACCTATCCATATTCAAATGTCCATGAATTAAATCTTGACTGGATTTTAGCACAATTAAAAGTGCTAGAAGATGAAGTTGCTGATGTTGTTGAATTATCAAAAACATGGCAATCTCAAGTTGATGAATTAAATTCAAGGATGGAATCTATTGAAATTGAAAGTGCAAGATTATCTTCAATTTATGATTCATTTGTTGAAGAA
>AUXO011017840.1_pt1 | contig 11245 bp, 9 predicted proteins | sample 768731 | NCBI WGS metagenome assembly AUXO01 (sample SAMN02715735, study PRJNA202380) | gut metagenome | biome: sheep rumen | host: Ovis aries | place: New Zealand: Palmerston North | reverse complement strand
TGTACCGAACCTCTTGAAACATTATGCTCATCGTCAGTATAAGAATATGTCCGGTCTGTCTGGGGCCCCAGGAAGAATTTAAATCCGGTTTGTCTCTATAGTTGAATGTCTTTCAGTGGGGGTGCATCCGGTCAGGTAGAGAATTGGCTTCTTGTAAACTGCCCGTAAAGGTTTAGTTTTGGGATCGTGTCGGTTCGTTTCGTTTGAATTTAAGGTACTTATGTCTATAAAAGTTTTGATTGTTGACGATTCAAATTTCTTCAGACGAAGGATCAGCGAAATTATCGCTTCTGATCCCGGAATGGAGGTTGTCGGCACTGTATCAAACGGGAAAGACGCCGTGGCGATGGTGTCAAGTCTTAAACCGGATGTAGTTACCATGGATGTCGAAATGCCGATAATGGATGGCATTAATGCTGTTAAAGGTATTATGTCAGCCTGTCCGACGCCGATAATCATGTTCTCGTCATTAACCCAGGAGAGTGCTGATATCACCTTTAATGCACTTGAAGCCGGTGCATTGGATTTCATAACCAAGAATTTTGATGATATTGCCAGGGATAAAGAGGAAGCCAGAAAATTCATCTTAAGCAAGATCCGTGATATTTCGAGAAAACATAATCAGGTTGTTTCGATTGCGATTAGCAAATATAACTACGGAAAAACTTCAACCGGAGTTGCGCAGACATCAAAAAAAGAAAGAACTGCATTTGAAAACAGGAACGGCACCGAGTCGAAAAGCTACAGATCCGGTTTAGATAGTTCGCGCATTTTCCAACGTCCGGTTACAGAACCGCACAGATACACTTCTTCAAATAAAACAGTCGGTTTTCAGACAAACTCAACCAGAACGTTATTGCGTTCTGATCCGGCTGTTTATTCTCCAAAAATAGCCAAGCCTGTATCACACGTATACGAAAAAGTTTTTAAAAATGAACCTGATCCTAAGATTGCTGTTCCACTGAATGTCAAAGAATTGACGGCTGCCACGTTTGAACCGTCCGGTAAAAAATATTCGCTTGTAGCAATAGGAGCTTCGACCGGGGGGCCGATTGCTATACAGAGTGTTATTTCAAGAATACCGGCGGATTTTCCTGTTCCAATCCTTGTTGTCCAGCACATGCCGGCAACTTTTACAACTTCTTTTGCCGCCAGACTTGATAAAATGTCAAAAATTTCGGTAAGAGAGGCTCATCATGGTGATCAACTCGTTCCCGGTGTCGCATACATTGCTCCAGGGGCCAAACAGATGTATATCGATACCAGAAAGTCACATAATTATGCGATAAAGGTTACAGAGTCTGACCCTTCAATTAATTTCAGACCTTGTATAGATTTGACATTTGCTTCAGTAAATAATGCCTATAAAGGCAAGGTTCTTGCAGTAATCTTAACCGGAATGGGTGCTGATGGCTGTGCCGGATGTCGATTGCTCAAACAGAGTGGTGCTACGGTATGGGCGCAGAATGAAGAGACCTGCGTTATTTACGGCATGCCACAGGCGGTTGTAAATGATTCCATCGCATCAATTACGCTCCCTATTCAGGATATCGGAGAGTGTATTGTTAGAGAAGTAATGTCCCGTTAGGAGATTATTGTGAGTTTAGTAGGTGTATTATTAGCTTTAGCATCAATTATCACTGCAAACATAATAGAAGGAGGTAACCCTCTGGCACTTATTGATGTTCCTGCATTTTTTATAGTGATTGGTTCTACTTTCGGTGCGTGTGTAGTGCAGTTCCCGTTAAAAACGCTAATCGGATCCATGAAACAGATGAAATGGATGATAGCTCCCCCAAAACCTGATTATGCAGCTCAGGTTGAAACTCTTGAAAATATGACCTCAATTGCCAGACAGCAGGGTTTGCTGGCTTTGGAAAACCAGCTCCCCGGAATAACAGATCAGCTTACCCAGTCCGGACTGCAGATGATTGTGGATGGTGTGGATAAGGAGCAGTTGGTTGACCTGCTTGAAAAACAGATTTCTACCGAGGAATTTGAACTTGAACAGAATGCAAAGGTTTTTGAAGCTTTCGGAGGATATGCACCGTGTATGGGTATTGTTGGTGCGGTGCTCGGATTGATTCACGCCATGGGTCTGCTTGATCAGCCTGAACTGCTCGGCCCGTCAATCGGTGTGGCTTTCACTGCTACCATTTACGGTGTGGTTTCCGCTAATACCATATTCCTTCCAATGGGAAACCGTTGTAAGAGATGCAACCATGAGTTACTCAAATTCAAGGAGATGACAATGGAAGGCTTGATTTCAATTGCTTCCGGTGAAAATACTATGCAGTTGAAACGTCGTCTTGAACCTTATCTGCCTCCTGAAATGCTTGGAGAGAAAAAATAGGCAATGGCTAAGAAACCTAAAGTACCCGAACATGAAAACCTTGAAAGATGGATGGTGTCGTATGCAGATCTGCTTACGCTGCTCTTTGCCTTGTTTGTAATTCTGTACGGATTTGCAATGTCAGCTCAGACAGAAGTTAAGAGTATCGTTCAGGGGCTCGTGCAGAGTTTTGCTGATATGGGATTCGTAACAGCAAGACCGGGATCTGCCGCGCTGGTAGGTAATATGGGTATTGACGGTACAACCTCCTCAGAATATCTCAGTAACATATCACAAAAGGATATCCCGCTTGTTAATGCTCCGGTTGAAGGTGCCGGAGGTGTGCTTGATTTCGGTGCAAGTCTCAAATCCAATGTTACAAATTCCCCGAATGATGACACCAATGAAAAAACAGAAAAGGATGATACAGAAGGTTCTGCAAAATTCGGGCGTGATGATGATACCCGCAATGATTCAGAAATTGAATCGGCAGTTCAGAGTGAATCTGTTAACGGGGCGCCTCTTGACTCGATTCAGCAGGAAATATCGCAGAATATTCAGGAACTTCTCGATGAAAAACTTGTTGTTATGACACGTCACGAATCCTGGTTGACAATTGATTTCAATTCTTCTCTTGTATTTCCACAGGGAAGTGCAACGATTTTGAACAGGTTCAAGCCTGTTCTCGATAAGCTTTCAGAAACTCTTGCTGGTGTAAAGAATTATGTTCATGTCCGCGGATATACTGATAACCGTTATCTTGGGGATGAACTTTATAAATCCAGCTGGGAGTTATCTTCAGCCAGAGCTATTTCCGTATTGAACTATTTTGCCGACAAAGGGGTTGAGCAGCAGAGAATGGCTGTTGAAGCATACGGTGAATTTTCACCGTCCGCATCCAATTCAACCAAGAGAGGCCGGGAAAAGAACCGAAAGGTTGTTATTGCAGTATCAAAATATGCCTATAATCCTAAACCGCTTCCGATCATTGAAGATGATGATGTAAAGGTTAATGATGGGAACAACGGAAAGGGTAAATCTGATTTCAAGCCAGAAAACTATAATCTGATACGTTTGCCGGATGGTACAATACAACTGAAGAATAAGGAGAAATAATAATGATTGTTTGGACGACTGCTAACCAGAAAGGCGGTGTCGGCAAAACGACTACATGTGTGAGTCTGGCAGGATGGCTTGCAAAGGACGGAAAAAGAGTTCTGCTGCTTGATACCGATCCTCACGCATCCCTTACTAATTATTTTGATTATGATTCGGATGAACTTCCGCATACCTTGTTTGATGTCTTTTTGAATCCGAATCTTTCAACTCAGGAACTGTTGCAGATTATTCTGCCGACCAAGTACGAAAATATAAGCATTATGCCAGGATCAATTGCCCTGGCTACATTGGATCGTACACTTGGTGAGCAGGATGGTGTTGGTCTGATCCTGAAAAATGCTCTTGAAAGATTGCAGGACTATTATGATATCGTTCTGATAGACTGTCCTCCTGTTCTCGGTGTTATGATGGTAAATGCGCTTGCTTCAAGTACCCAGATCCTGGTTCCTACCCAGACAGAGTTTCTGGCACTTAAAGGACTTGAGCGAATGATGAAAACATTTGAAATTCTTCATACTACAGTTGATAAGCCGTTTAAGTATATAATTATTCCTACCATGTATGATAAGAGAACCAAGGCTTCCATTCTGAGTCTTCAGAGTATTCGCGAACATTACAAAGATCAAGTATGGAAGAATTATATTCCAATTGACACTAAATTTAGAGATTCTAGTCATAAGCATGTTCCGCCGGCATATCTGATCCCTGATTCCCGCGGTACCCATGCTTATTACATACTTCTTCAAGATCTGCTAAAGGAAGAAGGAAAATCAAATGAAAAGTAATGATACACAGTTTGAGGCTATGGCATCGTACTTCAGATCGATGCTCAATCCGGTTTCCTCTCAGGAAATAGAGGAAAAGCTTGCCGGCAAACTTGCATCCTCCGGACTTGTGGCAGACGGTGTGGTCAAGGTATCTTCAGAACAGAAAGTGCCGGAAGAAAGCCCGGTAATTGAAGAAACTGTAAAAGTTACCGACGATTCCTCTGATGTTGTTGAGACTGTCGGCAGAGAAAGTGAAACTGAGCAGAATAATAGTACAGCTTTAGATGCAGAGCAGAGTTGTCAGATACCAGCTACCCAGACTGAGAAATCGCAGGAAAGGGATGAAATAAAGAACGGAACCGGTGAGAAACCGGAGACGGCCTGTCATGAAGAGAAAAGGACTGATGCTTCCATGGCTGAAAATGAACACGATCTGTCTGCTGAGCCACAGAAGCAGGATACTGTTCAAGAACAGCCGGAAACTCATGCGGATCTGCTTTCAACTGAGAATACACAAAAGAGCGAACAGAAGACAGAAACTCAACCAAATGCAGCTAAATGGACAGCAGATGCGGTTACTCCTGCTGACGGTGCAATTGTTGCTTCATTCGGGAAAACATATACTCCGAAAGCTGATGATTCGTTTATCGATCGTGAATCAGTACACCGCACATTTAACGCTCCTGCCCCTGGTTCCTTTGACATTGCCGGTGCAGAAAACAAGTCTCCTCAGATTATGGCATCTGTCCAGAAGGAGACCGAATCACGTCCGGTACTGGAACCTCGCAAGGAAACACTTGATAAGCTGTCCAGAATCATCAGTCAGATTAAGCCAGAGGTTAAAACTCAGACTGAGACCAATACCGAAGTTAAGACTGAAATTGTTACAATTACTGCTCCGCGCGTAAAGAATTTTGCGTCAAGCAAGGTCGATGATGAAACGAAACAGACCACGGAACTTAAACAGCAGGTAGTTCAGGAAGTTGCCAGACCGGCTACTGCCCAATGGTCCAATATACAGACTCCGGAAGAGTTTCAAGCATTGTTTTTTGTCTTGGATAAGATTACCTTTGCAGTTCCTTTAATTGATTTGGGCAGTATTAACAATATTGAAAAAGTTACCCCGATTTTCGGAAAGCCTGAATGGTTTATGGGAATGATGAATGTAAGGGATGAAAAGGTTCAGATTGTTGATTTTGCAAAGTGGGCTATGCCGCAGATTGCAGTGGATCCTGACAGCTTTCAGTATGTAATTGAACTTGGAAATTCAAAATGGGCTATTACATGCACCGGCTTAATCGGAACCGAGACTTTGCGACGCAGTCAGGTGCAGTGGCGTTCCAGCTCCGGCAAACGCCCGTGGCTTGCTGGAATTGTGAAGGAAAGAATGTGTGCTTTGATCCATGTAACAGAATTGGTAAAACTGTTTAAAAACGGCGTTAATATAGATGGAAATTAGCGCTGTGTTATATTTTTTTTAGGTAAAATCCGGTAAGATCACTCGTGACGATGATTTTATAGTTTTATTATCCTATATAGGTAAAGGAGTAAATCGTGGCTGGAAGTCAGAATATTGCAGGTTCAGTAAGCGATAGTGAAGTGTTTCAATGGGTTACCTTTCAATTAGATCGAGAAACTTACGGTGTTAACGTAAAGCAGGTTCGCGAAGTTTTGCGTTATACTGAAATTGCGCCTGTTCCTGGGGCTCCTAAATATGTTCTCGGTATAATTAATCTTCGTGGTAATGTTGTCACGATTATCGATACCAGGTTGCGCTTTGGATTGGACAGTGCTGACGTTACGGACAATACCAGAATTGTTATTATTGAGGCGGAGACACAGACTGTGGGAATATTGGTTGACAGTGTCGCCGAGGTTGTTTATCTGAAGTCTTCGGAAATTGATGTTGCACCGAATGTCGGAACAGATGAATGCGCCAAGTTTATTCAGGGTGTTTGCAATCGTGATGATGATCTGCTCATACTGGTTGATCTGAACAAACTTCTTACTGATGAGGAATGGACTGAACTGAGTCAGTTACAGCAGTAATGGAAACAATCAATTTAACTGTATATTCTTATATTGTATTGGGTCTTATAGGTGTTGTAGTGCTGTTGGCTTGCTGGGTGGTTTACCTGCAACTCAGCCTTCAGCAGATTCGAAAGACCCTCTTTTCAATTTCAGATAATTTCAACGAGATAGACAGTGTGATCAATACTGTGAAAGGTTTCAGCAAACGTTGGGATTATGTCGCCAAGGCTCTCAGTGATCTTCAGATTGCTCAGGAACACAGCTCCGTGCGTGACAGCGCGGTGGCACCGGAACAGTTCGAACATGTCCTTGCTAGAATAGAGGAACTTGAGCGTAAACTTGAAGAAGTTCAGATGATGGATCCGGAGTCAAAGATGTATAACCGCGCGGTTAAAATGGTTAAAGCGGGATCTTCCATCGAAGAGGTTATGGAGGAGTGTGAACTTCCAAGATCTGAAGCCCAACTGCTGTTCTCGATCCATCGCAATTAGCTTTCAGTAATTTATTCTGTTTATGCACAAAGTGCCGACCGGGCGCTTCTTTAAGTTTTTTGAAATTTTGTTCCCGGCTGCGTGTTTTGACTCTATCTTGTGAACTAGAATGTTTTTCTTTACTGCTGCTACTTTATCCGGATGAGTCTGGCCATATAGAAACCGTCAAATCCGGTTTTTGAAGGTAACACTGTGTGCTGATCTTCAAGTTCAAATTCATCCTTGTGTTTTTTCAGGAATACTTTGATTTGAATTTCGTTTTCTACCGGCATTATTGAACAGGTGGAATAAACCAGTTTCCCTCCGATTTTTACCATTCTACTGTAGTTTTCAAGTATGTTTGCCTGGAGTTCATAGAGTTTGGAAAGAGTTGACGGTGTATCTCCCCACTTTGTATCAGGGTTTCGTTTCAATACACCGAGCCCGGAGCACGGAACATCCAGAAGAACACGATCCGCACTGTTGTAAAGCCTTTTGATCACTTTGGTACTGTCAATTACGCGTGTTTCAACATTAAAAACACCGTCGCGTCGGGCGCGCTGCTTGAGATTCTTTAATTTCCATTCCTCGGTATCAAGGGCGATTATGCTGCCCTTCCCCTTGGAAATGGCTGCCAGATGGAGAGTCTTGCCTCCGGAACCGGCGCAGGCATCTATTACACGCATTCCCGGTTCAGTCTGAAGAAACGGTGCTATCATCTGCGAACCGGCATCCTGCTGTTCAAAAAGTCCCTCTTCGAAGGCTCGAAGCTTGAACAGAGATGCGTCGCTGATCACTTCCAGTGCTGTATCGACACCATCAACCTCTTTGGTTTGAACATCTGACCTTTTTAACCTTTTGATCAGATCTTCTTTGCTGATTTTAAGAGTATTGACACGAATGAAACGTTTAGGAGCTTCCGCGAGCGCGTGACGTTCAGCGGCCCAGTCATCACCGAGCTCATACAGTCCGTGCTCCTCGAGCCATACAGGACATCCGTCAACCAATGGTTTGTTTTTCTTAAGTTCGCGGATCTTTTTTCTCATCTCATCTTCGTTAAGGGGTTCAGTTCTTGCACCGTGAGTCTGCTGCATATTGTTCAGTATATGCCACAGATGAACGAGACGGTCCACATGTTTGCAGGCATTTTTATTGTTGATGCCGAGAACTGCATAGAAGTAGTTGAGCCTGCGCATGATATCGCCGACCACACGTGTAATCAGAGCCTGTTCTCTGTTTACGACTTTCACTTTATTAAAAAAATGAGAGTATGACTGGTCAATTGAGAATTCCTTACTGAGAATATGGTAAAGAATAGTTGTAGCCAGTCTGAACTGGAAAGGTGTAAGTGATGCAATTTTCATGGTTACTATCTCGCTACTTTTATCATGCCTGAGGACGGTATCTGTAATTCGCTGCAATCATCTGTCCGGAAAGTTCTGATACGACTGTGGATCATATCCTAAATGCACTGTACTCTCAAATTGTTTGTTGACATTAATAAAATCAATGCGGCTGTTTTAGAAAAAATTGGCAGTTATTGCATTTTTGCGACGTACGTTTCAATTTTGTAATTTTCCTTGAAAATTGATTCTTTTGCTGTGTTTTTGGTTTAAGTAGTTCTGTTTTTCATTTATAATTAGCAAGATTTTGTAAAGTGTAGAGAAGAGAAAGTCAAAAGGAAATAGAAAGTGACTCCAATTGTAAAGACATTTAAATACGGCCAGCACACAATTACCTTAGAAACCGGTGTGATTGGCAAGCAGACTGATGCCTCTGTAATGGCAAGCATGGATGATACATCCGTTTTTGTAACAGTAGTAGGAAATAAGGAAGAACCTGAAGAGGAACGTGATTTCTTCCCGTTAACAGTTAATTATCAGGAAAGAGCATATGCAGCCGGTCGTTTCCCTGGCGGATATTTTAAACGTGAAGGCAGACCAAGTGAAGGCGAAACTCTTATTGCAAGACTTATCGACCGCCCGATTCGTCCGCTGTTCCCTGCAGGATTTACTCACGATGTTCAGATAGTTATTACCGTTGTTTCCGCAAACCCTGAAATTCCTACCGATATTATTTCAATGATTGGTACTTCTGCTGCACTGGCAATTTCCGGTATTCCTTTCAACGGTCCGATTGGCGCCGCCAGAGTTGGTTATATCAACGATCAGTATGTGTTGAATCCATTGAATTCCGAACTTAAGGAAAGTAAGCTGGATTTGGTGGTGGCTGGTACACAGCCTGCAGTTCTGATGGTTGAATCCGAGGCTCAGATCCTTCCTGAAGATACAATGCTCGGAGCTGTTATGTTCGGTCACGAACAGCAGCAGGTTGTAATTGAAGCAATCAATGATTTTGCTGCAATGGTTAACAAACCTAAGTGGGATTGGACTGCACCGGCCGAAGATACAGAACTGAAGCAGAAAGTTGCTGATTTTGCAGCAGAAAAACTCGGTGAAATTTACCGTATTACCGAGAAACTTGATCGTTTGAACAAAGTTGCTGAACTGAAGAAGGCAATGATTGATGCATTTGTTGCGGAGAATCCTGAAGTTAACCAGCGTGTTGCCGGTGAGCTTTTCCATTCTCTGGAAAAGAGAATTGTAAGAGATCGCGTTCTGGCTCATGAACCGCGTATAGACGGCAGAACTACAGAAATGGTAAGAGCTCTGACTGTTGGAACGGGTGTCTTGCCTCGCGTTCACGGTTCCGCGCTTTTCACCAGAGGTGAAACACAGGCTCTTGTAACATGTACTCTCGGAACAGAAAGAGATGCTCAGATTATCGATGAACTGTGCGGCGAAAGAACTGAACGTTTTATTCTTCACTACAACTTCCCTCCATACTGTGTAGGTGAAATCGGTCTTATCGGTTCTCCTAAGAGACGTGAACTTGGACACGGAAGACTTGCAAAGAGAGGTATTGCTGCTGTAATGCCATCAGCAGAAGAATTCCCTTATACTGTTCGTGTGGTATCAGAAATTACAGAATCCAACGGTTCATCATCAATGGCTTCTGTTTGCGGTTCTTCTCTTGCTCTTATGGATGCAGGTGTTCCTATTAAGGCTCAGGTTGCCGGTATTGCAATGGGTCTGGTTAAGGAAGGAGACAACTTTGTTGTTCTGACCGATATTCTCGGTGATGAAGACCATCTCGGCGATATGGATTTCAAGGTTGCAGGTACCTCAGAAGGTGTTACCGCTCTGCAGATGGATATCAAGATTGAAGGTATTACCAAGGAAATTATGCAGATTGCGCTGAAGCAGGCTCACGAAGCACGTCTTCATATTCTTGGTGTAATGAATAAGTGTATTGCAAAACCTCGTGAGGAAATGTCTCCGTTTGCTCCTAGAATGTATGTAATGCACATCAACCCTGAAAAGATTAAGGATGTTATCGGTAAGGGCGGTGCGACAATTCGTGCCCTGACCGAGGAAACCGGAACTGTTATTGATCTGACTGAAGACGGTACTGTTAAGATTGCTGCTACTGACGGAATGAAAGCCCAGGATGCAATCGAGCGTATCAATGCATTGGTGGCAGAGATAGAACCGGGCAAGATCTATGAAGGTACTGTTTCAAGACTTGCTGAATTCGGTGCTTTTGTTACTCTGTTCCCTGGCAAGGATGGTCTGGTTCATATTTCCCAGATTACTCCTGAAAGAGTTAAAGATATCAATGCATTCCTGAAGGTTGGCGACAAGGTTCGTGTAAAAGTTCTTGAAATTGACAGACAGGGTCGCATCAGACTGTCCATCAAGGAAGCAAAATATGAGGAACTCGGTCCTGATGCTTTCGGTGAGGTTACCCGTGCTCAGCAGAAGATGCAACAGCAGAAGGAATCCGAGCCTGTAGCAGAGGAACAGGTTGCTGTTGTTGCTGAACAGCCTGGCGCCGACGTGGCAGTACAGGAGGAGAAAGGCGATTTCAACAGCTTGAACCAGGAGGATCAGGTTCATGGGCCTGAAGCTTCTTCATTCGAAAATCCTATTGCTTCTGAAGTTGAAACTTCAGCACATAACGAGGAAGAAAAACAGATTTAGTTTCTGAACTCAAAGACTAATCGAGAAAGGGCGTTCCTACGGGGCGCCCTTTTTATATCCGGTAGCTGATAAATGACCGGATATGATATGAATAGTTTTGACAGTGGATTATTTGAGGATCTGCTCTGCACAGTAGAGAATTGCAAACAGTTGAATGGAAGAGATAGAGCCTGAAGTTCCACCGCTTAATTCATATTTTCTTCCACCGGTGCTGTAATCCTTCAGGTAGTTGCCGTCTATTTCAAACAGTCTTCTTCCTGTACTGTAGTCTTTAATGTATTTACCGTCTATTTCAACGAGTCTTCTTCCTGTACTGTAATCCTTGATGTAATTGCCGTCTACTTCAAGAATTGATCTGCCTTTATTGTAGTCTCTCACCAGTCTGCCGCTGATTTCAAGCTTACGGGCACCTGTGCTGTAGGATTTTATGTATGAACCGTCCAGTTCAACAACTCTGGAACCGGTACTGTAGTTCTTTACATA
>AUXO016736146.1_pt1 | contig 11246 bp, 4 predicted proteins | sample 768731 | NCBI WGS metagenome assembly AUXO01 (sample SAMN02715735, study PRJNA202380) | gut metagenome | biome: sheep rumen | host: Ovis aries | place: New Zealand: Palmerston North | reverse complement strand
ACCCGTTGGCGGAATTAAGCGAGCGCATACTTAATCCTGCCGATGGGTCTGTTATTGATAAAGTTTAAGTATTGTGAAACAGTAAATGCGCTCACTTTACTGATGATTCTGGTGAAAAAACCGACGTGCAGCTTTGCGTAGTTGCGCATGATGTTGAACTGATCAGTGAATTGGGAGAAGTCGGTCTCGACCCTTTTCCTGATTCTACCGAAAGGTTTGTAAAACGGTTTCCAATTCTTTTGGTTGAGGCGGTAAGGCACTTCAAGCTGAATGCGCGCAGACCCAAAGAGGTTCAACTGGACTTCGGCACTCAAATACCCTTTATCTCCGATAACTGTACATTTGAAGAAGTCCTGCCCGAGATCATTCAGATAATGAATGTCATGCACGCTGGCTTTGGTCAGGTCGTAGGAATGAATCACCCCCGAAACACCGCATACAGCATGGAGTTTGTAACCGTAATAATACATCGACTGGGCGGCGCAATAACCAAAGTCCGGTGCTTTTTCCGGCTCTTTCATGCCCATGCGGTTGCGTTTGCCTCTCGAGAGTTGGCAGACCTTGACCGGCTTGGAGTCTATAGCAAAGATGTCTTCACTGCCATCAATGCGTTCCACAATCCTCTTGCGGATTCTCTCGCACAAATCTGCGGTGTATTTGCGCCTGTCATTATATTGGCGGCGAGAGATCAAGTTCGGCATCTCATCACGGTAGTCTTCCAGCAATGCGAACAGATAGTTTTCGCTATCAATGCTCATGTTTTCAGCAGTCAGATTGAGGGCTATCACTTCCAGATCGCTAAACTTCGGGACCACACCTGGTCGAGGCAAATTGCCGAGTTCATTAACGAGATTTGTCGAAAAACTCTTGCATACATCAAGAATTTTGACGAAATTTGCGTACAAGTTGTGCATACGGTGATTTGAATTTAATGATTTTGTCACCACTAAATTACTATAAATCAGCGATATGTGCAACTTTTTGAACGTCTTTTATTAACTTTTTAATCCCGCCAACGGGTAAAGATTAATATGAGTGTATTACAAAAAATACTTGAACGTAAAGGTCGTCAAGAGTGTCCATTGCCTTTGTGGAAGCTAAAAATCACAGAACAGGATTATGAAGACTTGAGAGTTTCATTGCGTGATATTGCATTATCTCGCAGTTACCACTTCTCAAATCCGTTCTTAAAAGTAGCAACAGACTGCACTTTGTTTTTTGCTGAATATTGGCGCAGGGAATATTGTGATGGCCCACATAGTAAACAGATGGTTTACGAAGCTTTGCAAACTGGTTATTATAGTGAAGAAGAGTCTGATTTCTTTTATGATGCAGCTGTTAGGGGAGCAAAAAAACTAAACATTGAGCAATATATGGGGGGAAGAAGTGACCCATTGAATGATATGCTCTATCAAGGTGGATTGCCGATGAAACTGGTGACAGGTAACGAATATAATTCTGTATGGGACCGATTCACCCGTGGTTTAGTATTACGTCATGTTGATTTTGATGAACTTAATCTTGGTATTATAGCTCAACAAAGCAATAGTCTCAAAGAGTATTGTGCCAAACTTATCCAGGGTATAGAGACAGAACGTTTTGAATTCATGCCGTTTTATTGTAAAAATAAAAATGATGGTTGGTTTTTATTTTTAATAAACCTTGCGAAAGAAGTTAAAAGAAAGCATCGTCAAGCTCATCCATTTTCTCTTGACTGGGAGTTTGAAATTGATTTTGTTGAACGCAAAATTTCAACAAAGTATATTGTTCATGGAATGCAACGCTTGCCTCTCATCTTTTTGAACGACAATAATTTGACTAATAAACGATTCTTTACTGTTCAGGTATTAAAGAATGGTAATGTTATTGACACATTTGACTATGTGAATAATTTCTGCCGTTATAATGTTGTTAGTAAGCATCCTTATAATCATGAAGATGTCATATCAGTTCATATAGACAATCTCCCAGAGGCGCACATTTCATCATCAGTAGACATGACAGCGCCACATCTTTTATATCGTAATAAAGAAGGAAAATATGTGCTCGGTAATCATATTGGTTCTGATAAAAGTTTAATCCTTTTCTCCCCTTCATGGAATATAATAAATCCTGATTATTTTAAGATACTAGATTTTAATTGGGGAAAAACGGGAATCACACAAGTTCTTAAAGCAGTAGAAATAAATGAAAATTTTTCAGGAGAAGTCATACTTACAAGTAAAGATGGAGAGATAAAGTTTTCTAAAGACATAACTGCCTGCTGGACAGACCTCAAATCCTCGCCTCTATATTTGCCAAATATCGTCGGGCAACTTTATGATGCAAACAATTGCCAATTCCAATTATCTTTTGACACAGACAGTGGCATAAAATCGGTTGACACTAATAGAATTCAATTTCGCAATAAATTCCAATCTGTATGGTCTGACAAACCATCTTATGGCGAAATTTTTGCTCGTGCGATTGACAATACTGGAAATTATGTCAATCCAACTCGATTAATCAATGTTGGAAGTGGTTTGTCAATAAGAGTAATTTCGGCAGACAATGACTCATGTGAGATTCAAATTAAATGGCCACATGGTCGAGTTACATCAAATGAAGGACAAAAAAAAGCAAACGACATTTGGGAATTTCAAAAGGTGAATTGTTCTGAGAAATACCATCTCAAATTCACTTTGATTCCCGATGATAATGCTCTAAACCAATTCCCCCTTATAGTAAAAGCACCTTTCAAAGAATTCTCAATAATAGACATCAATGGAGATGAAGTTTTAAGCGGTAGCTATATACCTTTCAATGACATTGATAAATATCTCTATCATTTATATGGTCAGAATATTCGTGAAATGAAATTCGGCAATATCTCTCAACATTTAAAATGGTATAGTGACGGTCTAAATATCGTAAGTAACAGTTCAAGGAAACAAATACCTTTTGAAGGAAGCTTACTTACTCTCTTTGGTTCAAGAGAACAATTACGTTATATGTTAGATTGGACATCGCAAAATCATCTTAATGCTGAAATTAAAGTATCATTTAAAACAGATAATGGGAGACTTCTAGAGCTTACTATTAAGGATTTTCCTTTCCGCCCACGTCAAATTGGAAGTGAAGTGATTATGACTAATATCAATGGAAATCCCATTATTTTTAATGGAGCATTGAAGCTAATTTGTATAGAAAATCCTTCTACTCCTCCTATTATTATAAAAAAGAATGAAGACAATAATTGCTATCATCTTCCTTATGAAATTAAGGATTGGGGCAAGACTCTTGTATATGGACGCAGCCGAGGCCGTGTTTCACCAGGAATGGTTGACCTATCTCACGAATGGGAATTAAATGAACGTCGTGAAAATTATCAAAAATCCATTTCAAATACACAAGAGCAACTAAGCTCTTCCAAACTTGGAGACAAATTATGGAAAAGAATTATCACTTGGTTTGAACGTGCCCAAAAAGATGATATTCCAGCAAGTTCTCTTACAGATCTTGTGGCTACGGCAAGAAGTACTCAATCTCTTTTGTTTTTAGCGTTCCAGTTGTATGCTAAATGTTCAAGTGACGAAGAACGAGAAAACCTTGTAGAACAGCTTAAATCTTTCAGTTCTGACTTAGCTTTTTCTTGGTACTGGATGCGTCCTGTACTTGATAATATAATGTTTCAATTGCATGATTTCATAGGCACAACAGATTCAGACGAATTCAAAAACATATATATTAATTGGGCTATACAACAGAAAGAACAGGCTTCGTCTTATTTACTAGCTATTAATAATGAGAAACTGTATTTCAGTTATGCTATTCTCTGTATTACTTCAATCACAAATGCTTTTAAGCAGTGGATGATAGATCTATGTATATCATCTTTGCTTGAATCATATGTAATTGTAGAAGAACCCTCATTAGCTGAAGTATCAAAAAATATTTTAGGAGAAGAACGAAAACTTTACAAGGTAGAAGAAGACGAGAATAAGCAGCCAAGAATTAAAGCACAAAGAAGTGAAGAAAGTGGTGATGAGTATTTCAAATTTTTATCTGCTAAAAATAAACCACTTAACGAACGAAAACTATACACTCGTATTAATGCTGTAGTCGCTCAACTTCAAGAGAGAAGTGATCTTATAGACTTATTTTCTCTTCCTGAAATTGCAAGAAGAAGTATAATATTCTATTGCAAAGCAAATAATGAGAGATTTATATATGGATTGAATAACCTATTATATAACAATTTATATGAAGTTTGAAAATATTTATAAAGAGACTGAAGAAAATGTTCGCTTGGCACTTTTGTCCTTGTGGGCACCAGGAAAACATCCTATGCGTCCTGCCATTGAGGAACTGTTCAATAGAGAAAAAATCTTGGCAGAACCAGTATTCCAAAGTACGTTCGGATGGGAGCCAGTTGATGATGAGAGCTGGAGAGAGGCATTTACTCCGACTTTTATTGAAAAACTTAAGATAGGCAAAAAATATAAACCATACAAGCATCAAGCCCAGAGTTGGAAGTCTTTAGCAAAGGGCAAAAGTATTGTTGTAACATCAGGTACTGGCTCAGGAAAAACAGAGTGCTTCATGTATCCAGTTCTTAATGACTTATGCCAACAAGGCAACGTAAATGCCATTGAAGCCATATTCCTTTATCCATTAAATGCCCTAATGGAAGACCAAAAGGAGCGATTATCTGAATATTGCCAAGCTACAGGACTAAAATTTGCTGTTTATAATGGAGATACTCCTGAATATCGTGCAGACGGAAGGGACGATTTGCTGCCGTGTGAGGTCGCTACTAGAAATGACATTAGAGATGAGAAAAACGAAGGGAAACGCCCACAAATCCTTCTGTCCAACCCAAGTATGCTTGAATACATACTTGTAAGACAAAAAGATCAGGTGATGCTTCAACAATCAGCAGGTAAACTTCGCTGGATTGTAATAGACGAAGCACACAGTTATTCGGGGTCATCCGCAGTGGAACTTGCATATCAAATAAAGCGAATCCTAGAAGCCTTTGGCAAAAAAGCAAATGAAGTTCGTTTCGCATGTACAAGCGCTACTATAGGTGATAAAAAAGGAGCTAAACAACTAGCTAGTTTTATTGCAACTGTAACAGGTCAAGACGTCGACAACATTCAAATTATTGGAGGCAATAGGCTAGTTAAAGAGCTTGATAAAACTCGTTTAGATGCACAGCTTAAAGAACAAGACCTTCCTCCAGTTGACAATGTTCTTTCATTAAGAAAGAAAATCAACGAGGTGTCGGGTATGACTTTAAAGCAAATTTGGGAGTGGCTATGGATTGATAGAGATTTCAATACTCTTGAAGCTCTTCGGCTTGTAGATAAACTCTGCGAATTATCGCAAGAAGAAGACAATTTTGTTTTGTCTCTACGCGCACATTTCTTTATGCGAGCAATTAGCGGTCTTTATGCTTGCACAAATGAAAACTGCAATCATGCTAACATAGCAATTCCACAATACGGATTTCTTACAACCGAAAAACGAAATTCGTGTCCTTATTGTGATGCACCAATGCTTGAAATTGTACAATGTAAACGCTGTGACAGTTTCGTAGTTATGGGTGCAAGTGACCCTCAAACTCATAATGTAATGCCATGTGATGAAAGTATCAGTAGGACAGATTATTTTGCCATTGATACAGATCATGATCTTGATGAAATAGATGAGCAGGAATACGCACCATCACCGGACACCTTCTTTATAATTCCTAATTCATCAAAGTCTTCATACAATCCAGTAAGTAAAGCACAAAGGGAAACATTAAATATAAAGCACACTTTCAACCAATCACTTCTTGAGGTTTGTGAAGATGATAGTGGTAACTGGGTAGAAGTCAGAAAAGATGATGGTCATTCCTATTGCCCATGCTGCGGACGTTTAGCAGAAGGGAAAAATCTCAATATGAATCACTTCCGAATCCCAATTAGTTTTATCAATCAAACCATTTCCCCGGTTCTTCTAAAAGAGAGCGCGCAAGGTGAACATAGTTGGGGAAAATATATAGCATTTACTGATAGTCGACAAGGCACCGCAATCTCTGCCAAAACATTCAATATAAATGTTGAACGTATCGTTGCAAGAGAAAAGATGCTTAAGCATTTATCACAAATCAAACAAATAGACACACAACTACTTGCTGCAATTTCTGTTCTTCCAGAAGAACAGCAACAGGTTGTTATTCAGAATTTTCATGGATCTAATACAACGAGATTGTCTCTTTATCAACTCTCGACAATAATATATGATTCAAAAATTTTTGATCATATTTCTATTACTGATTCCGAAAAGAACCATGATGCATATAAAGCAGCATTATTAAGAAACTTCATTGGTCGTAAACCGTTATATGAATCCAATATTGAGACATTGGGTTTAGTAACACTTGTTTATCCTGCTCTTAGACAAGTTAAAGTTCCATCAGTTCTCCAGGATTATGCGGATAGACGTGGGCTAAATTTCAAGGATGAGGATTGGCAAGATTTTATAAAGATTATTCTTGACTATTTTGTGAGAATGGGTAACCACATCCAACCTATGGTTGAGGGAGAACGCAAATTTGTTCGAGAAGCTAATATAAGCACTCCAATTTCTGCTCCAGACGATATCCGAGAAAAAATAGCTCGATGGCCTTCAGTTAAGCTGAAAGAAGACAATACTGTGTCTTCATCTCAATCTAGAACAGTGCTTCTTCTTTGTGCAGGTCTTAACATCACATCAATTCAGCAGCTTCAAAATAACATCAGATATGTTAGTGCGATTCTTGCTGAAGCATGGAATACTGTTGTTGATAAAAGAATCTTGAAACGAGTTAATGCGGATGATAGTGAAGGATACAACAACCCTCGTTTCTATGCAGACGGTCGATTTGTAGGATGCTATTACTTAGATCTGACTGGAGATGAAAGTAACACAACTGCCGAAGTCCAACTTACAAAGGAAGCATGGTTATGCCCAATGACAAACTCCCTTCTAGATACAACTTTTATGGGATATAGCCCATTAATAGTTGGAGAATTATCACAAGCGTTATTCAACAAATATAAATGCGCTAACGAGAAAGTCGTCATGCCAATTCGTCCAGAAGAGGATGATGAAGTTGAGCAATGGCTAGAAACAGATGATAAAGTGGCAAAGCTAAAAGAATTAGGACTTTGGAATGACAGACATAAATACTCATACTTATGCTCACCATCATACATTGCTGCAGAGCACTCTGCTCAACAATCAAAATATCTTTTGCGTAAATACACAAAGTGGTTCAGTCAACAAAACCCTCTTGTGAATGTTTTGCATTGCTCTACAACAATGGAAATGGGTGTCGATATTGGCGACATTGATATTGTTCTGATGGATACAATACCGCCTACAGCTGCGAATTATTTACAACGCGTTGGACGTGCCGGTCGTTCCCGACAAAGTAAATCTATAGCATTCTCGTTGTGTGCTGACACTCCAGTAGGACAACATGCTTTCCGTAATCCAATGTGGGCTTTAAACACGACAAATCACATGATACAAGTCAAGGAAAGCCAAACAATTATTCAGCGTCACATCAATTCTTTCTTCTTCCGCCAGTTTGTTTGTGACAATGGCATGGGAATACAAGCAACCATTTCTGTTGATGACTTTATGACAGCAACATGTGACGCATTTATTGAGTTCCTTGAAGAAATGAGCACAAAAAACGCAGAGAAAGAATTGTTCCATAAAGTGTTTGGTGAACGAATTCCTTTCCGTATTGATGTCACAATAGATGCAATTAAGAAGATTCAAAAAGAATACAATGATGTTATACAAGAATTGGAAGATGCCTTTTCGAACTATTCTGACGATGAACGCCGAAAGAAAGCAATTGGCAATCAAATAAGGAAAACAAAAGAGGAAGGATTACTTAATCACCTATCCATTCATCAATTTATACCAAATGCCAGCATGCCAACTGGTGTTGTGGAATTTGATTTTATGGATAGAGATCAGTTGGAGAAGATTACCCGACTTTACCGTAAGCTTGATAGCTTAAAGGCAGATTTGGCGGCAACTGAATCAGAAAGTGAGAAATATAATATTAAATCAGATATTATTAAAAAGCAAAAAGAAGTAAACGAAATTCTTCGATCCACAAGTGCAAGTAGAGATATTCGAACTGCACTTAATGAATATGCACCAGAACAAACCGTAGTTGTCAATGAGAAGAACTATACATCTGCTGGTATTAAATTTAAAGGTGCATACAATGATGAAACTCAAACGCGAGGCATATATCACTGTATACATTGTGGCCGTACTGAGTATCGTCCAAACTTACAGGAAGGGGCCATGTGTGCATGCGGCAATCCATTCCATAGCATTATTGATAGAAGCAGCGGTTCATATACAATGGCTTATGAACCCGTAGGTTTTAGAACTGATCAAAATATTGATAGTTCAAGAGAAGAGAAAACCGAAAAAAGATATTATGACATTCAACCAGTTCTCTTAAAAACAGATTGGTCTAATGCATTAAAGATGAATATGTGCGAAATTGCTAGCAGTGGAGAGAATGGCAATATTCTTTTCTATAATGTTGGCAATAGATATGGTTTTGCATTCTGCAAACGATGTGGTCGTGCTGCAGTGGAAACAGAAATTGGAACAAATGAAATACCATATAGCGTTAGACCTGGACATAAACGCTTATGGGGAGATGACTGTGAAGCAAATGAGAATGACATTGCACGTAATGTTGTTTTCACAGGTATGCACCCCACATGTTATTGTGTATTGCGCTTTAAGAAAGATGCAGGCTCAAGAAAGTTTGAAGCTGATGAGCAACTTGTTCTTTCATTGGGTGTCGTTATCCGACGAGCTCTTGCAAAAAATGAAGGCATTGATGAAGGCGAAATAGACTTTGGTGTAAAACAAGAACAAGATGGTTGGGCGCTTTTCATCTACGATGTGGCAAAAGGTGGCTGCGGATATTCTTCTCGTTTGGCAGATTTGGCAACTTGCAAGCAAGTGTTTGACATTGCAAGAGAAGATTTGGAAGCCTCTACTTGTAATTGCCATGAGGAGGGCAACAATGCTTGTACACGATGCTTGATAGACCGTACAAATTATCGCTTTGCAGGAAAGCTATCAAAAGCTAAAGCTCTTGAATGGCTCAGACTTCAAAGTAGTAATACTATTACACTTCCAGAGCAAGTTTTAAATGAAAGTCCTAATGCTCAAATAGTATACCGTCCAATGAAAGAATTGCTGAAAGACGCAATATCTGACCCTGAAGTTCTTTCTTTTACTATTTTTGTCTCAGACTTAACTGATGATTATGCCATTACTGATTGGACGAGTTTCCAGTCAGAAATGGGTAAACTCATTCATCGTGCATTAGAAAAAGGAAAGTCTGTAAACATAAAAGTAGAGTATCACAATGAACTGCATGAAGCTATTAGTTCCAAATTACCTTTTATCCAACTTGCAAGCAAATTTCCCGATTGCAATGTTGAATTTATTGGCGATATGGGCAATATAAAAACCTCGCTTATTAAGAATCTAAACAATGGATCTATAAGATATTTTATTGATAGAGATAACGCACTGTCATTCTCAAATAATTGGGGCGGTGAATACAACTATAGCTTTTATGACAATAACATAATAGAAGTTACTAGCCTGCCAGAACCACAATACGCTGTTGCTCCTTCTGAAATTATTCGAGAAGGAACAACAAATGCAACATCTTTCCAAGTTTCTAAATACTTCTCAAAGGCAATAGCACCAAGTGTTTTGAAACCTGCAGATTTGGATTTTATTAATGATATTATAGGAAACCAACATGTTACTATTGCATTCAGTGATATGTATTTAAATAGTGCATTAGCAAGTTTGATGTTGGTATATCTAATTAAAGAAATGAAGAATCTATTTGGCTTTATAATTGATGACATCACACTTCAACTGGATTCGCCGAAGCGCAAGTGTAACAACCCAACATTCAACGACTATCATTTCATCAACATGAACTTTGCAGATAAAGAAGATGCTGATGAATATACCAAAACATTATTTGAAGATGAATTAGGTATAGCCGTCAACTTTTCATCTAGCGATGCTGATCATCATAGATGGTTGCGTTTTAAAAACAAAAATGGCTGTTTTGTAGAAATAAGACCAGATCATGGCATTAGTGGCGGATATCGTTCAGATAGCAAATATATGAATCTTGATAATCTTAATGGCAGCGTTAGGGTTACACGAAACAATGAAGATGTTTTATACTATATGGTAATGAAAAAAGTTAACAACTAATGCTTACAGAATCTCAAAAACAAATTCATAAAGAATTTAGGACATATCTTAGGACAGAGAAACATCAAGTGAAACAACGTCTTGACGTTTTAATTAATTCTATTGAGATAAAACTTCCTGTATTAATGGCAAGTAATTTCAATAAAACATCGTTTTGCCTTTATGATAGTTGCAACTTGCAAGACATGTTGTTGCTCTCATGTAGAATTAAATCTAATGAACAATTGATGCTATCTCATTATAATGTATCAAAAGCTATTGACTACTACATTGATTTCTATGCAAAAAAGCATAATCTTACAATACCAACTATAATAATACCTGACATTGAGGATTATTCTTTTGAGGAGGAAGAATATTATGAGGGCAAAGGACAAGATGTTGAAAGTGTAAGATATGAACGCAACAAAAAAGCTAGAAAGAAATGCATAGAAGCTTTAGGTTGTTTTTGCTCTATATGTGGTTTTGATTTTGAGGCAAAATATGGCGAATTAGGAAAAGGGTTTATTGAGGTTCATCATATAATCCCTATATCAGAAAGAGGAGGTAATTATCGATTAAATCCTATAACTGATTTAATACCTGTATGTTCTAATTGTCATTCTATGATACATCGTCATGGAGAAACGACTGATATTGATGATTTAAAGAGCATAATAGTTAATAACTCATAATATATAGCAATGTTACTAACCATTAAACCTGTACAAAATTTCTGATTTCCAAAAAAATCTCCGCGCGTATAGACAATGGATAGCGTTACAATCTTCCGTCAAAAGTATTGAGGGTGAGATTTTTGCCTGAAATTATTTTTCAAAAAACAGCAAAAATAACATTAATCCTTTGAAATACAGTCAATAAAAGATATTTCTTTCCACCACATAATCGTATACTTGTGCCGTAGCCCTGGTGGGTGGCGGCACTTATCCCACGCC
>AUXO011878788.1_pt1 | contig 11246 bp, 7 predicted proteins | sample 768731 | NCBI WGS metagenome assembly AUXO01 (sample SAMN02715735, study PRJNA202380) | gut metagenome | biome: sheep rumen | host: Ovis aries | place: New Zealand: Palmerston North | reverse complement strand
CCGAAATACTCATCCGCTGCCCTGTTGTATTTGTACAGAGCCTTTAATAACGGCTGGACTTTCTCGTATCCGCTTCTTTCAAGCAATGTATAGGCATAGGACAGCGCACAATAGGATACAGTGTAAGGATCTTCGTTCGTCTCGCCCTTCTTTGTGACAGTCAAGGTATAGAATCTGTCAAGATCTTTTGCGACGATGCCCGGAATCTCCACGACATAACGGTTTTCTTCCTTGATCGGCATCAGTTTTTCGCCTTCTGCGTAGAATTCATAGTTGTCGATCGATTCAGAATTGGCGAGCTTGAATTTGTGCCGGATGACCATCGAGCTTTCAAAGACAAGGGATGCCGCATCCTGGGTGATCCCGTCTGTACTTCCTGTCCGCCTGTTGGCATAGGAAGCCAGTGTCTGCTTGGTGATGCCCGAGAGATAGGACTCATCGATCGGATCTGCAGTATTGTAATTATGATCGAAATTATATTGTGAACTCTTGACATAATTCTTTAAGGCCGTCATGAGCTCGACCAGTTTCTGGTCTGTTCCTTGCTTGTTTATGTAATAGTCCACATATTTGGTTTCGGTATTGTAAACATATCCGTCTGTCACATTGTTCTTGCTGGCCGACATCGTGTCGATCGGATTGCCGTCGGCATCTTCAAAAGTCAACGTGAAAGGATCGAAGAGTTCCTTTACCGGAACGGAGAGGGCAAAGACTCTTCTTCCGTTATCTACAGAAGTATCCATGACACTGATCCTGTGTTTCCTTCCGTTATGGCTAATGACGCCAAATGTATTCTCGTTCATGAGTCCATCCGGAACGATCACCTTAAAGTTGACACCGATCTGGTCTTTAAAGACAAGGGAGGCGGCATTGAGGGTGATAGCTTTCTCGGAATCAATAAACCTGTATGTTATTGCAAAAGTTGAATATCCATCAGAAGCAAACGCTATTTTGCCGTTTTTGACCGATGAATTCAGAGTATCAACTTCTCCGTTGTGATATCTTTCTACAGAATAGAACACAGTATCGTATCCCTCTGGCACAACAACTTCAGGGACATCAACTTCATACGCTATTGGATTATCGATCTCTTTTATACTTTCCTTTAATGTTTCAACATTCCCTTCAGAGTCTTTCTTTGTTAACGCAATACTTAAAGCTATTGCTTTTGCAATCTGCTTATCTTCTCTTTGGATGTTCTGATTAATTGCATTGATAGCTGCTGTATCTTCAGATTCTTCAGCAATTATAGATGCAGAAATCTCATCGGAACTTGTAGAATTTAGAATAAACTGTGTTGCCTCTTGTGAAAGGTTGCTATTGTTTGTTTCTCCGCTAAATGCATCCATAACTGATTTTATAGCTACGACTTTTAAATCATCTGCGCTGCCTGTTGTCGTGATCGATAAACCTTCAGCAATATTTATTGTTTGATCCGGTGCCACAACCTTTGGCATAATATTGATTCTATCAAGACATCTTCCTTGCGTTGAAATTGAATCCATGAAGGTGAAGCCATTCGAACTCATTTGTGTTTCATATGAACCAACGGCCAAGGAATTAATCGAAGCTGTTTCTCCGGAATAATCATAATAATTCAGATAGTACTCAGAGAAATAGGCGGTACCATTTTCGACTTTTTCTTTCTTTAGAGCATTCCAATAATTGTTGTGTTCCGTTTTATCTATTTCAATGGATAAGTCGAGTCCATTAAGATATTGCTCGGTTAATTCATTCTTGTCTTTGCAACTGACCTCAACTTTTCCGGTTTCCGGATTGTAACGGATCGATGCTTCCGGCGCTTCATTAACTTGTTTAACAAAATTATAAGTGCCAAGCTGAATAATTTCTGAACTGTTATACTCCACTTCTTCCGGCAATCTCAAGGATAAAGTATACTCGTTATTTGTAATTTCTGGATGGCTGTTCACAAGAATCGACTGATTAACTTTATCTATTTCAAGGTTCGAATTCCAATCAGGATTAGAACTTGGCTCAGAAATATAGTATCTTCTATGCCCTCCATCTGTTCTATCAAAAATAACCGATCCATAATTCTGACCGTTGTACTCTGCCTTCTGAATCCTTTCGATGATCTCCGAGGCTTTATCGCCATCTAATTCAATCAAAACTGCAGGAGTACCAGTCTTTGGATTTGTAGTTTCTGTTACAGTATATGAGAATCCAAGGTCAATTGCATCGTTGCTGGCGTCGACCGTTGTTTTATTGAAACAATAGCCAGGAGCATAAATCTTAACGATGTTTTTACCGTTACCGAGTTCTACAATTTCAGAAAGAGGGATATAAACCGTTTTGCCATCATCACTGACGATGGAATTATACTCAAACCATTCATGTCCATTATAGAAACGGTGACGATAATCTTTTGCATAGTAGAATGTCTTGCCATCATACCATGATGAAGCCCCAACCTTAAACTCAAATTTGTCGATATAATCTGATGATTTAGCGCTGACGGAGAGATATTTGTTTCCTTCTTTTTCAACTATTTCGAGTCGAGGCTCACTATCTTCTAGGTTCAAATCAAAACTCGTCGTTACATCATAATAGCCATCAACGCGAACTGTTAATCGATAGCTATCGTTCGTCAATTCGCAATTTCTGATATCATATTCAACTGTACTGTTATCAGAGTTGTATATGAAACCTGAATCTACATTGTATTTATAACCGTCCGAACCAACAAAGACAAGGGAATGGCTGAGCTTATATGTATGATCTTTCTCACCTTGATAATTCACCCCTGCCAATTCCTGCAACCATGCGAGATTTTCTTCAGTTGGCTTATCAACATTTAAGATGATCTTGCCTGTTTCTGCATTACTTGAAACTGTAAACTTAGGGGCGATCTTCTTTTCGCCTGTTTCATCAGGTTCGCTTGATCCTGCTTTTGCTACTTCGAACGGTGAGAATCCATCTGGATTAGTAAATTCTACATAGACACCTTGGCTGTCTGCTTTTGCTTCCAAACCAATTTCTCCGCCAAATACCGTTTCCTTATGTTTGACAAATACTCTATCTCCTGCAGCAAAAGAATCCGGGAGATAAATCTTCATCAATACAGGCTCATTGACAAGAAGCTCTTTTTCTCTTTGCAGAACAACCGACTTTGTTGAATCATTTGCATTGACTGCTTTAATTGAATAGTACGGCGTGATGTCAATAGTAAAACCGTTTATGCTATCGTTTGAATCTCTTGATGTGTTTGTCACGTCCATATTAAGACGCGTTTCCATAACGATCTTTTCGTTTCCTTCATTTGTTCCAAGTTTTGCGAGGACTTCTTCAGAAACAGCTCTTTCTGACATTCTCTCGGAGAAGTAATCACTTACATCAGCGTTCAAATCAACGGTCGTATTTTTGTTGCTGCCAGCTACAACGTTTTTATCTTCATCTGCATAGTTAGGAATAGCATTTTCAAGCAAAGAAGTCTCACTTGAAATCCACTTTGCAGTGAGTGTCATATCGGAGGTGACAGGCATACTGAAGAAGAACCTGCTTCCGTCAGGCTTATACCAGCCGGCAAAAGAACATCCTTCTTTCTTCGGATTAACAGGTTGATTTATCGTTCTCTCTTCTATAGCTGTTATGCTGAACGTCGAAGAATCGTTGTTTGGATCAAAAGCAACGTTATAATGGTTAAGCTTACTCTCCCATTTAGCATATAGTGTGGTGTCTTCTTGGAATCCTTCTTGATCAAAAAAGTTCGCTTCGTGCTGAAGTTCTTCATCTAGACACCAAGTTAACGTATCGTACCCGTCTTTGAATGCGCCATAATCCCAGCTGCATATTGGATACACAAATTCGGTAATATAATCTAGATTGCATACAAAATCATCATTTGTTCTTGCAACATCGAGAGTGATCCGTTCAGGGCCTTGAGGGCTTCCAAGATGACCACCTTCATTAATGAAAGTGATCTTAAGCGGATCGATCAGATCAGAATATACAGCATAGACTGTCATGTCTTCTTCAAGTTCAATGTTCCAAAGCTTTTTTGTAAATACTTCCTCACCATTTTTGTAGTATTTCCAATTCTCAAAGAGTTTCCCTTCTTTATATGCCTGGGCTTTAATTTCGATCTCCTCGCCGATATTCCCGGTTTGTGTAGCATAAGTCGGATCAATCAGAATTCCTCCTTCTCCCGGATCAAATGTAACGGTTACCTCCTGTGTATTATCAATCCATTGGGCATAAGCGGTAATGCTGCTGGTAGTATAATAGTAATCATCGTACTTATCGTTTCTGTAATAGTATCTTTCTCCGCCATTATCATAGCTTCCTTGTCTATTTACATACCAGCCCTTGAATGTGTATCCTTCTCTGACAGGCACACCCATATCCTGAGTCAAATATCCAAAACGCCATTTCTCCATCTGTTCCAGCGTCAATTCACCTACCAGAAAATCTCTTCCAATCGATGTTTCGCCATCCGCAAAAGATCCTCCATTGGCATCCAATGTCACTGTGTATTGGCAGACTCCAACAAACTTTGTATCGCTATTGATCGTTACTGTTTCGCCAGGATTCAGGTGGACTATTTTGTCATCAATTGTCGCTTCCCAGTATAAGAAAGTTCCACCTTCATGCAGGTTCAATGAAGGAAGCGTTATTGTTGTTCCAACTTCAACTTGGGATGTATAATCATCTCCTTCGCTCAGGGTTCCACCTTCAGATGTGAATGTTACATATACTTTTTCTGCAACATCCTGAGAATACTTGCCGGTATAAAGCTCAAGCACAGAATGATCATACATGCTTTGAGTATCGGAATCGTACTGGTAATTAATCTGATTTGTATCCAATGTGAAAGTGTATTCGTCGTGGTAGGATCCATAATTTGTGCCGGCTAAAAACAACTGATCTGGGTAGCCAATTGTCCCCTCGTCACAGTTTGTGACATCTACAAGATAATTGTTTCCGCTTGGCATGGTAACGATATTCCACATATGATTGCCAGCGCCGGTTCCTCCATCCATTGTTCCAGTGACAATTGATGATTTAAGCTTATTGCTACTGAAAGTACTCTGATCGCAGAGATACTGGAAAGCTTTTGAGTATCCTTCACACACAACGTTTGTATCCGGATTCTCATCAAATACCCAAATCAGCTGCCACGGGTTGCCGTATGCAACATTTGGGCCAAGTGCATCATCATTATATGAAACCGCATTGCAAATATAGTCTTTATATGAAATGAGTTTTGTCAGATCATCTTCAGCGGCATGAGTCAAAATAACGTTTCCGGCATTCGTGGCTGCGTTTGTGACTGTTTGTCCTGTCGAATTGACAGCATACTCGTTATCTCCTTGATACTCCTGTGCAACAGTAAAACTATAGTTAAAACCAGTGATATACAGGTAGTCAACATATTCTTCGCCAACGATTTTTCTTTCTGCATCAAAATTTACAGTCTGCTCAATACCCTTGGTTTTATCGTACCAGTATAATTCATAAGGTTTATTATAATTAAGCGTTTTTACTATAGAAGAAATGTCATAACCAGAAATTTCATAATATTTCGCAGCTGCCTCTGCCGAAATCTGGCAGGCATTATTCTCATCACAGTCAACAAGAATTGGACCTTCAATACCCAAATCTTCTGCGGTGAAGGATGTTTTGACTTCTGGTAAATTGACAGCTTCTATAGAAATTATTGTTGTAGTTTGTTCGCCAGAAGCCACCTTAGAAACAAAGTCATCAAGAACATTGTAAATTGCCGCATTTATACCAGATAACGGTTTCGTATACGAAGGTTCTACAGCTGTCGGATTCTGGATGGTTTGCGCTTGATCTGCGTCTCCATAGAACACTTTGTATACATACGATTCAAACAATGTGTCATTGTCAACCCCGTCATCATAAACAATTGTTTCCTGTCTCTCCTCAGGAAGGATAACTATTTCATCATCCTCTTCTGCCAAAATTCGTGAGCTTGCAGAAAACAGATTACATATCAATAAAGTGACCACAAACAAAACATTCAATAATCTTTTCATAGTATTTATCCCCTTTTTAAGGCAATTAGTTCAAAGGTATTTTATCATGGAAATTTTATCTTATATTCCAAAAAAATATAAATTCATAATTTAAATCGTTTTTCCTTTGAATTGTTTTTCATAAAAACCATTAGCTGTCTTTATCTCATATCACATTAATAATAAGAAAAACAAATCAAATAATTACTAAGACAGATTTACTATGATCTTCTATTGCTCCTCTTGACTATCGTCTTCAATATCAAATCTGTTAATCGTACTATCAATTCTTCCATTATACTTTTTGCTATCGAAATCTAACACGTAATAAAACAAATTGGGATCACTTATATAGCGTTCATTTTCACGACAAAAAGAGGTATCTAAACCCCTTATTTGTAATGCGATAATAAACACCAAAACAGATTAGTCTAACGGTGCGTCAGGTCCTTCGTTACCACCGCTGGTACGGATGATGTCCTCGCACTCGATCTTTATAATCTGCAATTCGGGCTTTGAATATTCTTTTTTCATACGCTTCCCTTTCTTTTTTATTATAGACTATTTAACTGTTTTTTCAAATAGCTGAGCAATCCATGTAGTTTTCTTTTCAGTGGCTTTGTTAGCCTAGATAGTTTGAGACATTTTACATACAGGAGATATCTTGAATCGGTGACTGAATATCTTCTTTTTTTTCTTTGAAAAGAAACCAAATATCCCAGAATCTCATCCTGTATGATATTATCTTCTGGATAAAGACAATTATCTCCCATGGTTTTATAAATACCGTTATTTGTACTTATGATTCGATGGAGGATGTATTTCCCGTTTCTTTTGAAAAGGATAATATCATCAACTTTAAATTGTTGATTATCTTGTTTTTTTTGTATAGTGAAAAGATCCTTTTCCGGGCGAAGCATGGGCATCATGCTTGTACCTTTGTTTGTATAAGTCAGTTCCTCATATTCATCCAGAATCTCTTCAAACGTCTTATTCATCCAAAGCATTAATTGAATTAAGTTGCGCTATAACTGCCTCAACATCTCTCCGGGCAGTTGTTTCATCAACGGCATACTCCGTCGTCATTTTATTCACGATTTGATCTAGGCTTGTATCAGACTTCAGGCATTCCAGGATAAAGTTCGCCGTTGCATTGCTTCTTATTATACCTGAAAAAAGGCTGGTGTCTGTTGACACAGTTATTGTGCCATTCTTATCCGTAACCGTCACAAACTCATTCTTCAATTTCATCTTTCAGATCCCCTTTCATATAATTATATCCGGTTATTGCTGCCTCTTGCGAAACAGTACATTCCATTTCATACACCGGAACCATTTTCGCAATATTTTGCAGAAGCGCTAATGTGTTCTTTAATTTCAGCTTATCGTTTGTTCTGTATGTCTGTTTCAGCAACTTTGGGAAGGCGTCCGTTTCTTCTATCCTCCAAATGTTATTTGCTTTCCCTTGATTCAGAAAGCAGATCGCCTTTACTTTGCTGGCTCTGTTTTCACCCAGGTTTTCTTTCCCACGCCACGGCGTTCCATAAACAAATGCACTATTTCTTTTGATTTTGATTAACGGCTTATCTCCATTGATGATGTGGATATCATGACCCGTCAAGCACTCTTTCCAGAGCAGGGTATGGGTTGTCTTGCCGGTTCCGCTTGGTGCAGCAAAAAGATAGGCCTCTCCATCAATTTCAATTGAAGACGAATGAAAGAGAAGGGTGTCTTCTTGAATCATCACCTCAGCTATTTTCCGATACAGCGCGAGGGTTTCAAGATAAGGATTAGCTGAAAATCTGTCGGAGCGTACCTTCTCATAATCAAGATCTTCTTTTGATATAGCTAGTCTAAACTGCGGTTTGTCCTCACATAAATATTCTTTGCAGAATTCTTTTGTAGATTCATAGTTACATTCTATGTATATAGGTATTTCTGCAAGCCTAATAACAAAATCAATCATCATGAATCCTCTCATTAATAATCACAGACAATTCAGTTTTTAAAAGATTGCTTCTAAGCAAAACGCCTCTGAAAAACCTATAAAACATCAGAAAAGGACGTGCCCATACATGTTTATAAAAGAACGGAAAATAGTTTTTTAGCACTTCATTTGGAAGAAAAAATCTCCTGTAGAGATATAACAGTTTATAGCATCTAGGACTCTTGATTTTATAGCGTCTCAGACCGTTTAGTGTAAGGTTCTTCCTGTTCCCATATGTCCCGGAGGTCAGAACAAAATTAAGCATCTCTGTTTCTTTTTCAGTCAATTGATTCTCCTTATCTTGATCAGAGAAGAGTTTCAAAGAGAGATTCCTGACAATCTCTTCTTCTTCCAAAAGATCTAAGTTGAGAATTTCCTTTTTTATGTATTTCCAGTTCAGTGAGCTATGATTATTAAGAAACAGATAGATATCGACAAAAGCCCGAATACCTGTTCCGCTTCCCGTTAGATGCTTATGATTATGAGCAATGAAGTAAATGTAGAAATCTTCTGCTGATAAGTGATATCCACATTTGTTGTCAGCGTCCTTGACCATCTTCGCCTCTATGCCTTGATAATATGAGAACGCAAGGTCCCGCCCGTTATCAGCGAATAAGGACCTGTGTAATTCAAAATTGTAAACTGGTTGTTTATAATATGCATCGTGGTTGGTTTTTCCAAATACGCGAGCAGTGTATCCGAGATCCAGCATAATACGCTTGGCTTCGTCTGCTTTTTCTTTGTCGATCAGGATATCGTTGTCAGACATCTCCCGCGTACCATAAACAGGATAATAATCTTTTAAAAGGATTCCTTTTAGAGGCAGATACCAGATGCCTTGATTCTCGAGCGAATTCAGTATCGTTTCTCTCTCTGCATCAAACAGCACGGTTCTTCTCAAACTATTAAGTCTGCAGTTCTGCCATTTTTGATCTGCGTCAATATTCTTCAAGGCCAGGGACGCCAAAGCCGAAACATTATGCTGAGTGCACAGCACATAAAGCTCATCTGCACTTACATCATTAAAAAAACTCTCATCTTCCTGTCTGCCATTTATGGCATCTCTTAAAAGAACGACCATTTTTTCCTTTAATTTTTCTTTTCTATAAGCTTCCATCTGTAAATACTCTCTTCCGGTTTACACTTCAATATTTGATCAAAAAAGCTCAATGTTTTTTTATGGTGAGTGACTAAAACCACGGTTCTGTCATTCAGTTCTTTAAGATTTTCCAGTATTCTGATTTCCAGTTCCTCATTTAATGCGCCTGTTGCCTCGTCAAGTAAAAGCACAGGTTTTTCGGAATATATGGCTCTTGCAATAGCAATGCGTTGAAGCTGCCCTTCAGAAAGACCAACGCCTTTTTCGCCAATCTTATATTCTGTTCCCTCATCTATCTGACTGATAAATTCCTCACAACAGGAAACAGACAACGCTTTATTCATTCTGTCTTCGGAATACTCGCTTCCAAAACATATCGCCTCTTTGATTGTACCTTTCAAAAGCGTATTCTTCTGAGGAACATAGGCAAAGTACATCCTGTCGATCGATGAAAGTCTATGTGTGCCACTAGGTGTTTGTATTCTTATCTCTCCTGAAGAAGGTTCGTACAACGACAGCAAGAGCTTAAGTAAAGTGCTTTTACCACAGCCGGAAGGACCGGTAATAGCCAGAAAGTCCCCGTTCCGGATCTGAAAACCGACGCCATTGATAATCGGGGCGCCTCCCTTTCTATATGAAAAAAATATATTATCAAATAGCAAAGAAAAAAATCGATTATCAGGGACATTTTTCTCATTTAAGCCGACCCTTTCATCCGCATACTCGTTTGATTCTTTCAATCTTTCAGCACTTCCGATCATGGAATAATAATTTGGAATAACGGAGTATGCATTGGTTAGAGGGGTTCGGATATTTGACACGATTTGTATCGTTGTAATAAATGTTCCGTATGTCATTCCTCTATCAATTAGGCCATAAGTGCAATAGGCGGCTGCCAAAACAAGAGACCCATTTATTCCTATACCAAACATTATATTCAAAAGGGTTGCAAAAAGATTTCTTTTTAGTCTAGCTTCGTTGTAAGCAGAAACATTCGCTCTTAATTCTTGTTTTTCAATTTCCTGCTTTTCATAAGACCGAATGATGACCAATCCGTTGATTCGCTCTAGAATAAAAGATCTCAGACTGCTTTCTTTCTCCTGAACACATTTATGCAGATTTTTGATTCCCTGATAGAAAAAGATTTCGATCACAAGAATAGCGATAGCTACTAAAACCAGCAATCTGATGAAGCCAGGATTAAGTTTGTACAATAATACGGTGGCAACAAGAATCTGCGTGAATATGCTCAAAATGCCAGACGATAGACGGAGCAGATTCCCTGAGACAACAGAGATGTCACTTGTGATCTTGCTCATCCATTCTCCGGAATGAACGGTGATAACGGATTGGTATCTTTTGTACAAGAGATCATCAAACAGCTGCTCCCTTAAAATGGATTCTATTTTGATGATCAGCTTTTCATTCATCCGCCTGACGATTGCATAGAGTAAAGTTTGTATAAACAAAACTAAAACAAAGAGAGAAATAAATCCTATTATCGAGTCCTTGTTGTCAACAACGCTGTCAACAAGCAGTTTATAAAACAATGCAAAAACATAGGAAAAGACACTTAAAACAGCAGAAAGGCATGAAAACAAATAAATTTTCATTCTAATTCTAGAAGGCAGAGCTCCCATTATCCAGCGAAGCGTTCCGCCCCCTTTGTTCTTTGCGCTATTCCAAAGGCGCATCCGGTCCCTCGTTTTCTCCGAATTGTCCATTTGCCTCTGCACCAGGATAGCTTTCCTGCTGAGGATTAGATAGTTCAGTCTCGTTTATTGAAGGATCATCAAATATCTCGGATGACTGAGAAGAATGATTGTTTGCTTCAGATAAACCGTTTGTATCCGTCAAAGAAGGCTGAGAGCCTTCTCCGACTTCATCGTTTCCGTTTTGGTTTTCATGGCCTCCAAAAGGTTTTACTATAACAAAAAGAACAGCCACAAGAAAAAAGAGCAGAAACAAAAGAATAATTATTAGTCTGATTTTTTTGTTCTTTGTCATGTCATTTAAGCTCCGAAATACTCATCCGCTGCCCTGTTGTATTTGTACAGAGCCTTTAATAACGGCTGGACTTTCTCGTATCCGCTTCTTTCAAGCAATGTATAGGCATAGGACAGCGCACAATAGGATACAGTGTAAGGATCTTCGTTCGTCT
>AUXO018098492.1_pt1 | contig 11249 bp, 11 predicted proteins | sample 768731 | NCBI WGS metagenome assembly AUXO01 (sample SAMN02715735, study PRJNA202380) | gut metagenome | biome: sheep rumen | host: Ovis aries | place: New Zealand: Palmerston North | reverse complement strand
GCGTGATACAGATAGCTGGGATTCATATTACTATGCTTTAGTTAGGGGTAACCAAAGGTAGTGATTTTATCTTAGCTATCTTTATTATTATTCATTTATTTGTTGATTAACTATGCATTTGTCGGATGAACCTCAAATTTTATGACACCATCAGTTAAACAAAAACAACATCTTCCAGTAGTTTGGACACCATCTGACCCACGATTACCTATTTTAATTACAAATGGTAATCTATCCAAAGAATCAGACAACTCTACTCTCCCTCCGCTCTGAATTTCTGTGCCATGACGAACAAAAAAAGGGAGCCAAATTGCTTTGCGCAAAGGTAAAAACCTTAAATTAAAATAAATTGTTTGGGGAATAGAACAAACAATATCAAATAAATACTGCAGTCTCATCATATTCAAATTTTTAGTTATTTATTCCCCTTTACAGCCATTTCGAGTTCTTTTTCTATCACACTAAGTACTACTTCTTCCGAACATGTAGAGAGGCATAGTTTTGAAATAAGCTGCAAGTCATAGTTTATATAATTGGAGTAGATATTTGTTAGAGATTCTTCTAATTCTTTTTGATCTCCATAATTAATCAAAAAACCATATTCTTTATGCCAGTCTTTATTAGAAAAACCTCCATGCTTGGTACTGATAATTGGACGACCGACAGCCAAAGCTTCCCTATATACTAACCCAAAAGTCTCTGCTTTACTGGCAAGCACAAAACAATTACACTTTCGATATTGGTTTAAAGTTTCTTCACGTGATAATTGTCCAAGCATAATAACTTGTTTCTCAACGCCTAATGCAATAATAAGCTTTTTTAGAGACTCCTTTAGCATCCCCTCTCCTGCAATTTTAAGTTCCACATCCGTTCCTTTAAAAACATTTGCAAAGGCTTTTATAAGAGGACCAAAACCCTTTCGTGGGATCAAACTACCAATTGACAAAAAAACAAAATGATCATTACTAGAAGGATAAAATTGAAAACAAGGGTTAATCATATTAGAAACCACCATCATATTGTCAAAAACTCCTATTTTTTCCTCTATTGCGTTTTTTAATCCTTCCGAGACACATATAAACCGATGGGAGTCATGTACAGTCCTAGTCATTAAAGTGCGACGATAATGAGGCCATTGTTCTTGCATTAAATCACTCAAATGTTCCTCAACCACAACTGGTATTCTTTTCTCTTTGCCAAGTTTTGTCGCAATAAATCCTGCTGGGTTAGAAAAGTGTGCATATATGACATCCGGTTCCCCATAAAGATTAATAGCTTCGTTGTAAAGAGCATCAATACACTTTTTGAAACTTCTTATGTTTTGTTTGGGAAACCGAGAAGGCCAAAGCCCCCAATACTTTTTATACAGGATTTGACTTTCCCCATCAACTTGTTTGTCAATTCTATTATCGCACAAAGGGGTTAATACTAACTGGGGACTTAGAACAACAAGCTGATGTCCACGTTTAGACAACCCGGCCACTTGCTCATAAATAAAAATACAATTCCCGGGATTTTTATCATTTTTATACCAACTTGGGATAACGAATATTTTCATAATTTGTCTTTTTTACACATGCTATAAGTATACCTTGCAAGATAAACATTTCTATATTAGCTGCACTACCATGAGTTGCGTATGTAGTCAAAAAGACTACAGCTATAACAAACGGTATTCTATTATCGCTCTTATATAGTTTTTTCAAAACAGCAAATTCAACACAAAAAAATGTTAAGACACCGAATAATCCAAAAGAAAAATAATAGTCCAATATAGTGGAGTGAGCGTACATTTCAACATAAGAAATTCGAGAAATCTCACCTGGGCCAGTTCCAAAGAAAACGTACTGGGTTCCCATATCATAGATTTTATTTATATAATGTGACCATACTTCTGTTCTACCGTTACCTGTACTCATCTCTTCAGATTCCAATAGGCGATCAATCCTAAAGAGGTCTAACGAGCCAACATACTGAAGCATGAACACAAAAATAATTGCTGCTATCGCGAAAAAGAAATATGTTTTCAGTTTTCTTTCAGACAGGAATAAAAGTATAAGGACACCTACTCCAAAGGCCAAAAAAACACCTCTTGCCAGCGTTAAGAACAAGACCACGGCAAGGAATAATGTTATTAATATCTGTATGAATTTTATGATTTTCGCATTTTGATTCTTAATAATTTGACATCCGCCAATAAAAGCGTATATTAAAAATGCCAAAGGTATTGCACATATCGTAGATAGTTTTTTTATATTCTCACCGAATGCCAATCGGCCTGCATAGAGGTTATTCTCCAAACCACCTGAAAAAATATAGCAGCATACTATCAGTGCACAGCATACAAATGCAAACACCAAAATTGGGGCATCTTTTGCAGTAAATGTCTTCCATGTGCAATAAAACAACGTCATTGCAACAAACTGAAGAAAGAGTGTGACACTATCAGTTTTATAGCCCATGAAGAATGAAAAAAGAACTAGAAAGGCACTCCAAACATATATACCATCTGCCTTTGATCCTCGCTTTTTTGAGATACTTCTGTATAGAGATACAAGTACAAATGGCATATATACCAACAGCTGAAAAAAACCGCCAACTAACTCACCAAGGAATGGCCCTGAAATAATAACAAAAGCCAAGGACAACGCACTGTTCTTAAACACATAGAAGAGAGACATGATAAAGGTTGCTGCGACAAGCGCCTCTCCTTGGTTATTAAGCGTAAGGAACAAACATACTAGTGAGAACATAATGATTACCACTACGTCCTTAAGATTTAAGTCCTCTAACAAGTATTGTTTTATCTTTTTCATATTAATCTTTCTAACCTAATCCTGTAAGCACATCATAATATGCTGAATATGATCCATATTTTTCCTATATGATCTTCCCAAAGTTTTCATCTTTTTATAGATACCTTGTGTATATTCATGTTCCGCAATCGTTGAAAGCGGAACTACCACACACCGTATGCACTTTTCATCCCTTACGAACGCAGACGCCAATCGATGCTTGCCATCCATTACATAATAGCGAGATCCTAGTTTGTATAATATGGGAAATCCTTTTTGTGACAGAGATTTCGCTGCTTGCTTATGTAATTGTATCAATTTTGACTTATTGGGCAACTCATAGCGCCCATCTAGGCTCCCTTTTAGTTCTCCATCCACATAACGAGTATCACCTATTTCTTCTCCATTCTGCAACTTTGCAATCATTTCCACATGGGGCGATTCAGATAATGGCGTATCAAGATAAGTGTATTCATCTTTCAATGCATCGAAACTCAAATAAACTTCATTTGGATTAATATCGACAATTGGCAGCGTTTCTTTGTTTGTTAGAATAAACTGAATCTTATTATATGACTTTATACCATATTTATTCTCAAAATACACCGTAAGATGGAATATTTGGAATAGTTTATTTACAAGTCGCCTATATTGAGCCTTTATGTTATGTATTATCATACCCCTTTTCGTTGCATAATGTTTTTATAGAGTCCAAAACTAATAAGAATTAGTATGATCTGTGCTTTGGGGGCTTTTCCGAAAAAGCGAATAGCCTCATTACGATATTTCCATAAAACCTTCTTTGCTTCTCTGATTATCCTCTTGTCCTCTTCGTTTATGTTGTCTATTGTTACTAGAGATCTGCATTGTGTCAATGCGCCTTTTAATAGTCGTACTCTTTTAGAGAAGGTGTCCGGATAGGTTTCTATACATTTATTGAATTTATCAATCATTGAAACCTTATTGTGAATGTTGTGACTCAGGCTGCCGCCTCCGTCTTGTATATTATAGTAATAATCGTATCCTTCTACAAATTTCGCCCAATATTGTTGTTTTTTGAAAGTCAGACGAAGTTGTAGTTCAAGATCTTCACAATAGCGTAGCCTTTCATCAAGGCGTTCTCCCCCAATTAAGCTCCTTCTAAAACACTTGTTACACAACCATCCTTTTACTATATCACCTTTTAGCAAATGGTCAAACAATTCTATGTTCGATATTGTATGGCAAATAGGTGTTTTAGGGAAAGATTCTGTCTCCTTCCCGACTTTTGTAAGACCTGTAACGGTTATCATTATTCCATCATCAGACAGCATCGGTTCAACAAGATGCTCTAAAAACCGAGGTCCAACATAGTCATCACTGTCAACAAAGCATAAGAATTCGCCATCTGCACGGTCGATACCGTAGTTCCTGGCAGAACTTGGACCTCCATTCTCTTTCGTAAGCACCCTGAAGCGAGAGTCCTTTCTTGCATATTCTTCGCATATAAGTATGCTGTCATCTGGAGACCCATCTACAACGAGCAAACATTCCCAGTTTGCATACGTTTGCTTAACAATGCTATTCAAACAAGTACTAAGATACTTCTCAGCGTTATATATTGGGATAACAATTGAGACCTTGCCAGACAAGTCCATATTTTATCAGTTAATGATTACCTGTTTCGAAAAACTTTACCGCACTCATTTATGTATCCATGTCCGAATTTGGAGTCCGGTTCCATGTAGTTACCTTCACCCCACTCGTTCCAGGCTTTAATAAAAACTAATGAGTTGTTGCGTTCTATCTGCATTTCAGCCACCTCTCTGCACAAGCGTCCCCATTCTTTTGGGCTGTCGTCTTTCAGCACTCTTCCTCTAAATGATGAACGTGGAGAATGGTCGAAATTGGGCATAATGCACGGTGTATACTCAGGATGGCTCTTGAAGAAATTGATACTTGCATTAACATAATCTTTATATGGCACTGCCAATGGCCTGCGAAACATGTGAGCTAAACGCAGTTGCCAATTAGGCCATCGGTTATCATAGACATCAGACATGTCCTCATACACTATTGCATCATAACCTTTTCCAACAGCACCTTCTACACGATCCTGTTTTTGGACTAGCGTAAAGAAATAAAAACCTTCAAGTCCATTCTTATGAGCTAAGTCTTCCCATACTTGTTTCATTAATGGAAAAGACGGCATTCGATAGCTATTAAAAATGCCGTATATTAGTTTTCCATCAATTTTCATATACCGCTTGTCTTTAAAGGCTGGGAGCATCGCATTAAAATGTGCAATGTAGTCCTCTTCACCTGGGTAGGTCTGTTCTATTAGTAACCTATCATCTTTTCCCGGGATCCATGTTTTCTGATACCAGCTATGATTGGCCCAGCATAGACAGAAAGGAAAATCTGGCTTACCGCTCTCTACAACCTCTGTAAACACGCGATCTAAAAGTCTGCGACCTGCAAACCAGTAATGCCAATAGCAGAAGCCTTCTATGCCTGCTTCTCGTGCTAATTGCGCCTGTTTTTCTCGAGTCTCAGGTACACGTAAATCATAAAAACTTAAATCCCGAGGGATTCTTGGTTGATAATGTCCCCTAAAAAGTGGTTTAGAACGAGCTACGTTTGTCCACTCTGTAAAACCAGGCTCCCACCACTCGTCATTCTCTGGCGTGGGATAAAATTGTGGCAAATAGAAAGCTATTGCCCTTACTTTATTATTTTCCATTATTATATTATTCTAATCTTTCAACATTTGATTTACAAGATCTCTTATTCCATATGTTCGTTGCCTGTATTCCGGCATTATCTCTTGGAGATGTTTGCGAATTGAAGTTTCACTCTTGAACATATATTTAAAGGCGTCGAGGAGATAACCTTCATGATGTATATGTTTACTATCAACCACCAAATTCTCTGACAGCCCTAAATCTTTAGCTATCCCTCTTGACTTTATTGAATAGCCAAGGGCAATAGCAGGGACACAGGTTGAATAAGCAGAAATGACAGCATGGGTACGCCCTCCAACAAACATCTTACAATTAGAGATAATGTGACGAATCTGACAATAATTAAGGTTGTCAACATTCATAACGGAGAAACGTTTTGTATTACCATATCTCTCCATTATAACGGAAGCAACTTGGCGGTCGTCCTGTTTATCTGTCTTAAAATCCCAAAGTACATGAGGTACTAACAACACCTGAAGGTTTGTCTCATTAACGATATAGTCAAGCATCTGCACAACCTCTTTACCAAAAGGAGTGTCTAGAGAAAACCCTCCAAGAACATAATTGCTGATATTGATACCAATTACATCACCTTTTGAAAAACAATTAGGCAATTCACATTTCTCCGGCTCAAGAACAAAAGCGGGGTCAGGGAATAGACAAACGTTCTTTAAGCCTAGGCTCTTAAAGAAATCATAACTCAAGGATTCTCTGGCATATATTAAAGTAAAATTATGCAATGTCTCTTCTTTCTCAGGAGTAAGATTCTCCGGCCCCATTGAGCATCCCCAAAGGATTGATTTATTTCCTTTAGCATGTGCATAGTTATTGGTGGTGATCACATAATTATTGCCATAGCACATCATATCACCGCCTGTAGAAACTAACACCCCATCTTTGGGCATAGCCTTAACGTACTCCATATGAGGACTGAACTTTATTTGACTGAAAGGCAAATGCATACGGTAAATTAGACTATTATATGCATTAATTAGAAACGGTGACCTTTTGTAACTATCAAGAGTTATGTATTTATCCACTCCTAACTTTTTATCCAGAGGAATGTTTCTACACAATCCGTGAAGGTTTTCTTTCTTTTCGTTTAATAAAATTGCCGTTCCTTTTGCGATTGCCTCACAACCACGGTTATCACCATCTATATGAACAGGGAAATAGTATTTCATGAATGAAAGTATTGTTATCTTTGAGACTCTAGTAGACTATGTTTTATATGAACAACATAACCGATTATCTTATTTAATAATCTTTTACATTTATACCTTCTGATAGCTGGCTTTACATGTTTGTTAAACATATATTCGTAGCCATGTGAATTATAATCCCTTCTTATATCTGCCCAACCGTTAGGTTTTGAAGCAGGGCCGTTAAAATGGGGATTTCTGAAAGCCTCATTGAGTGGACGTTCTTCAATAATAAGCTTACTTTTAGATTTTTCAAATAGTTTTTCCCCTTTTTCGGTATTTATCAATAATACAGATACATTTCGGTATTCGTTCATCGGACTATCCTTTCCAAGCCCCCAAAAATCACCAATAGTAATATCCGAACAACGTTCATGCTTTGCATATCTGCATTGAAAACAATTCTCTCGGAGGTAATAACCTTGCCTGAAACCGAAATGATAACCATCATCTGGCGAAAAAAGGGACTTAACCAATTTTCCTTGTTTATAGAAGAAAGACCCATACTTTAAGTCAGCTGTTGTTTCACCTTTCTGTCTAAAAAGAATTTGGAGATTATTGTTGTCCAAAGAATACTTTTTACATAAATAATCTACATGATCTGCTAAATAATGACTTGGAACATTACCAAAGCAAATAATCTCCACCAGGATAAGATTGGAATAATCTTTATGGAGAAAAGATTTCAAACCTGCTATCTGACAAGGTGTTCCTGTAAATAAAACCAGTTTTCCTTCCTTTAAGTCATCTTTTACTTGACTAAAGGAATTACCAATATAACTCTGTACGTATTTACTACCCTTTATCCGATAAGATTCGCAAACATTTTCTATACGAGAATGAATTATAGTTTTATAATCAATCTCTTCGCATCCATATACAACGCCATTTTGTTCAAGTACTGTATTAACTATAACTGATGAAGCGCCACCTGTTGCACTGCTATCTCTATCTTCTTTATCATTACTTATTACAGCAAAAGCTTTATTAGGATAATTACTTTCAATTTCATTATTTGCATGGCACGTCTTTATACACAATCCGCAATCTATACATAATTCCGGATTCACCTGTGGGTACTCAAATAAAGACATACCATCCGTTAAGCTAAGAGCCTTCTTCGGACAAATATTAACACATGCCCCACATCCAGTACACTTTTCTTTTGCGGTTGGTATTCCTATCATAAATAATTACTTATGAAATTTTGTTTGAATTATCGTCTTGGACTTATTAAAGAAATAAGTCCTCTCATAGTTAGAAAGCCCAAAGATTGTGCAACATAATAAAGTCCATACAACAGAAATAAACACCATAAAGAAAAACCGAGTAAGACTTTGATGCCAGAATATTGAAATAGTAACCGGTACAATAAAAGAAACAATAGATACTATACCGCAAGGCAGGAAACATTCTTTAAGAGCAGTTCTTATAGAAAAGGCCATATTCTTTTTTATATCTAAAAACCTTATAATATTTAATGCAAAAAAAATCAATATATTGATTATATAAGAAATCCATATGGGTGCTCCTAAAAAATAAGAGATCCAAACCAGCGGAAAAACGGCCCCAGCCATTAAGCCCGAATGAATACAATATTTCTTTATACGTCCGTCTGCCTGCAAAAGTTTGTAGTATGACGCACCAGAACAAACTGCCAAAGATTCAAACATCGTAAGCCTTAGGAAAAGGGGAGCTGCAGTCGGCACCTCTCCAAGCCAAAGTTTCAGTAACATTTCGGATTCCATACATATTGGCACGATAAAGATATACATCATTAACCATGTCAATCTTGTACCCTTATTTGTTAACTTTATTGCATAATCTACATCTCCAGCAGCATAGTTTTTGGTTATTTGAGGAGCAAAAGCAATTGCAAAATTCTGGACGAAGCCTTGAACCGCATGATTTACTGTGATTGCAATCGCCCTAGAAGCATTGAATACAACTCCAAAAAAAACATTAGTTAACAGGCTTATACCTTGTGTACTAAATACATATGCTCCATTTGTAAACAAATTCCATCCACTGAAAACAGACATCTCACGAAGAAGACCTTTGTCAAAATACTTTATACTATATATTGATTCTTCGAAATGCTTTCCACAATACCAGCCATAAAATAATCTAATTATTGTTGCTACTACTACGCCCAAGATTGCAAAAAGGATTAGACGATCACCCCCATAAGCCTGTATTATAAAGCATATTGCAAGCTTGAGTCCAGCTTCTGCTATGCTTGTATATGCATATATCCCCATTCGTTCATGGGCTATAATAAGTGCGTTATATGGCGTACTAACTATATTTATAATTAGAGTAATAATTGAACAATGAAGAACCCATGTTGCGGCATAGAGCCTGCCCTCAGGCAGATTAGCTTTAGTATTCAAAAACCATATTCCTACTATTTCCAGAGCAAGGGCAACTAAAAAAGACAATATCAATTGAGCATTAACTGCCGTGGAGAACATCACTTTCTGTTTCTCCACATCATCTTTACCAAGCGCATAAGTAATATAACGGCTTATTGCCTGAGACATGGACCCAGTTAATATTGCACTAAATCCCACGATTCCTCCCACAACAGAATTCACGCCATAATCATTTACGCCTAATGCTTGCAGCATTACGCGCCCTGTATATAAACCCACAATCATAGTAACGAATGTGCGAAAATATAAGGCTATCGTATTTTTGGCTATGCGTTTATTATTATCTGATGTGTTAGGCATAACAACTACGCAAAGAAATTAAAAACTGATTATATTATAACGCAAGTTGGACTTTTACTTATCGTTTATTTTACCATAAGAATTCTAGGGTATATATCTATAGCCCTTTCCTATTCTTTAAACATTTTTTTAATGAATCAGTCCAGAAAGGCACTTTGACTCCAAAGGTTTCTTTCACCTTAGTCTTATCAAGAACTGAGAAAGCAGGGCGTTTTACCGGACTCGGGAACTCGACACTATGACACGGTTGTATGTCACAAGCCGTATTACCTGCATACGCGGCAATCATTTTTGTGAAATCATACCAGCTACATACTCCTTCATTACTATAATGATAGATACCCGTTTTGGAATATGCTGCCCATTGATTAAAAATTGAAGATTCATTTTTGTAATCATCAACAATCACAGAAATAGCTTTGGCTAGATCGTATGCGTAAGTAGGAGTTCCAACCTGATCAAATACGACCTTTAACTGTGGCTTTGTCGCTGTTAAATTTAGCATAGTCTTCACGAAGTTCTTACCGAACTCTGAGTACAACCATGCAGTACGCAAGATCACGTAATTGCAATCAGTTGCCAGAATCTTTTGCTCTCCATGTAATTTGGTAAGTCCATAGACTCCAGTTGGTGTACCTTTTTGGTCTTCCTTACAGGGAGTATTGTAAGGGTCACCGCCAAAAACATAGTCAGTACTAATATGAACCAAAAGGCCGTTAACCTCCTTCATTGCCTTTGCAAGATTCTCAGGCGCTGTAACATTCAATTTCTCTACCAGAGCGTACTTCTCTGGATCTTCAGCTCCATCCACATTCGTCCATGCAGCACAATTTACTATTGCATCAACCTTGTTTTCTGCAACCATTTTACGGACCGCTTCAAGATCTGTAATATCAAGATGTTCTGTATCTGTATTTATATCATCATCTGCCAACTTCTTCAACATAGCAATAGATTCCTCAGATGCATCCACAACATCAGTGAAAACATATTTATCTACACTATCCTTTGCGAGGATGCGCATCTCATTGCCAAGCTGACCGTTAGCTCCTGTAACAAGAATTGTCATTTCTTTAATCATTTATCGGTTGTTGGTTAGCGGTTAGCGTATAAGTCAATAGTGATGTCAAATGGAGAGTCAAAGTCCTTCAATAAAGAATGTTTAGTGTCCTTATCACTAAGATTTGCTTTGTCTGTTGGTATCTTCCAATCAATTCCAAGGGAATCATCAATAATACTGATACCGCCATCAGCCTCAGGATGATAGAACTCATCACATTTATATTGGAACAATGCTGTTTCACTCAGTACTGCAAAGCCGTGAGCAAAGCCACGTGGTACAAAGAATTGTCTGTGGTTATCCTCTGTTAGCTCCACTGCTACATGCTGGCCATACGTAAGTGAACCCTTACGAATATCAACTGCAACATCCAGAACTGCACCTTTTACACAACGCACTAATTTGCTCTGAGTATAAGGAGGTCTTTGGAAGTGAAGCCCTCGCATAACGCCATAAGAGGACATACTCTCGTTATCCTGCACGAAGTTGATGGTATGTCCCAAAATAGGTGCAACTTTCTCATCAAACTCCCGTTGAGAGAATGACTCAAAGAAATACCCACGCTTATCGCCAAAGACCTTTGGCTCTATTATCAAAACTCCTTCAATATCTGTTTTAATTACGTTCATATTCTTTTCTTATTTGAACACTAATCACTCGAATTTACACGAATCACAGAACTATGCGTTCTTTTTCAAGTTCATCGGAGTTACCGAAATTAAGCAAAAGCCCCA
>AUXO017062908.1_pt1 | contig 11249 bp, 7 predicted proteins | sample 768731 | NCBI WGS metagenome assembly AUXO01 (sample SAMN02715735, study PRJNA202380) | gut metagenome | biome: sheep rumen | host: Ovis aries | place: New Zealand: Palmerston North | reverse complement strand
CGGCCCGAAAATCGTTGAGAACCTGGTCCAGGCCATCAGCCGAGACATTCTCTGCTACAGCATGCGAACCCTCTCCCACTGTTTTATCGTCGGCCATGTCCATGATGAGCTGATTATCGAATGCAGTCCGGACGTGGACTGCCACGTGATCTGTGAGCAGATGGGACGAACCCCGCCGTGGATCCCCGGCCTGCTGCTCCGGGCGGATGGGTATGAATGCCAGTTTTATCAGAAAGACTGAACGTAATAGTGGCCCGGTCGCTCTCGTATGAGAACTTCCGTGCCACACCTTGATTACAACGATTTGAAGTACTCGTGAATATATGCAGCCATCAGCTGTCTTCTCTCTGTCAGGAATCTTCTGTAGTCATCAGCATCCATATCGAAAATATCATCAGGTATACAGTTCCCACAAATATTTTCTTCTAGCGTGGAAATGTCATGTATATTCCCAAAATAGTCACTGCCGTTTTCACAGGCATCTTTTGCAATCGTAAAATATTCTCCTGGGCAATCCGGGCCGATAGCAATATTAATGCGCTTTTCCACAAATGCATAGTTTGCAACTTGGTTATACAGTCCCTTAGTTGCATCCAGCTCTTTAGTCAAATACGCCTTGGGGAATATATGATGAACATCCCCCATTGTCGTAAGCAAGTCACTGATTTTCAGGCTCGTAGAGAACAAGGAGTTCTGGGCATTCTTCACCTGCGCGGCAAGATATACCAGCCATGCACCGGTTCTTGTACTCGTCGTCTCCAGACGCTGTGGTAGATTTACATTCCAGAAGGCATCAGACAGTTCGCCTCGGATGATCTCATCGAAGACCTGCAGAAAACCGTTCTCGGAGATTCTCCGCATATCTCGATCCATAACAGATTCAGAAGATCCGGAATACCTTCCCGTAAGCACTGACATAACATACCAGCGCTGAACATATCTCTTGACATCCGTAGCTGCAATATTGGGATCTCTTCGTAATGTCAGATATAAATTATAAGCGAAATTCAACGCACCCTTTGAAGATACGAGACCAGAGGAAATGAAACCTGCTGATCGGAGCGCAAGAACAAAATCTGTGAAATTGTTCTTGTCAAACACCCTCTCCACGCCCTTAGTCAGCTTAGCAAATGACTCATCCGCTATATTCGACTTATATGTTCGTTCTTTAAAATCACGCCCAGAGAGGAGTGCTACTAGATCCGCAAGCTTGCCCCTGCCGAATTCATGCATAAAAGCAACCCTAAGGACATCGTTGTAATCCGGATCATAGATATCATCATGATCATTCTTAAGCCATTCAATCTCACCAGCATATTTCGTACCCATGAATTCCTGATCATGATTGCTAATCTTAGACCAGAACTCTGGCTTTACGGCCAAATGACAGAAATAGTCGATTGCTTTCCGGAGACCTGCGCCACCATGCACTTCGTCCGAGGCAATCTTGCTCATAGCAAAATCAGCCTGCGACAACACAGCGCCCTTAGAATTGATCCGAATAAAAATCTCTGTGACCTCGTCTATCGTACAGTCTGGTGAGATCTGGATAACGCCAATCTGCCGTGCTTTGATTCCAAGCAGATCTGTAATTTTCTGATTGACCTTACTGGGATTCGCCCCGGGGTTGTTTTGTACGTAGCCCAGCACAAAATTAAATGCATCGAAATCCGGTTTGAACAGCTCCGATATATCAGGAATCCATGCTTTATTTTTCGTAGTCGACGCATCCGGTACCGCAAACGGACTTTCATCATCATCCGAAAGAGGATTGAAGGCGATCCGGATTCGAACATATTCGTAATCATCATTTAGAACTTGTTGTCCGGAAATTGCCGCCATAAGCGCCGTCACACGCTGCTGACCATCAATCAGAACTGTTTTCCCTATCGACTTCCCGCCGCCTTTGATTCGGACATCCGGATTCTTCCATGTGATGAGATAACCACATGGATATCCATTGTACAGAGAATCGATCAGATCTCTAACCTGTGTCCTGCTCCAGACAAAGGGCCTCTGGATCTCTGGAATGGCAAATGTACCAGCCTCAATATAACCGAGTACCGCTGAGATCGGATGATTATTTACAGAATAACAATCTCGCATTAATTGTTCCCCCACTTTTGAAAATTTCTAGATTTTCATCAAAGCGTTCGGCCTTAATAAAAGTTTCCCCACATCAAAGAAATTCTCCATCAGAATCAAATATGTGGTCAAGCTCATCTGTGTTGACAGCATGGGAGACCTTATCTCGAACCGCCGTTTTATATATATCCAATCGCTTAAACCTATTCTTGCCAGATGCATCTTTTCCCATCCTGATTAGCTGAATGCTCCCGACGCCAGGATTTTGTCTTGCATATTCAGCAAAGCCCTTTGCTTTGCCAAGATTATCCTTGAAATCAGGATTATGTGGTTCCAAAATGTCAATTACATACTCTGTCACCGGATCTCTTCTTACAATCAAGAAATCAGGATAGGTCGGCTTGATCTCTCCGTCGATCTCATACGGGATGCATAAAGCCCACGAAGCTCTGGATGGATTCCGAATCCAGCATACGAAATCTGGCCTCTTTTCTACTCCTTCAATTACACCTGCTTCCCAGGTATTTAATTTCATGGTAGCAGTCCCTGTCGTTTCGCTGACGAAGAGATGATCCTTATATTCTTTGCCTCCAGCTTCATGCGGGACTTGAATTGTCTCCGGAAGGCGGAAATTATGCTTACTGACGACATCCCCGTCGGATACTATACTGTCAAAATCTTTTCGTGTCTTTTCAGATTCAATCGTGGCAATGTATCTTCGATATTTGTCGTTCAGGCTATGAAAACGCTCCTCCGCATACGTTTGAAGCTTATTCATACAATCTGGATCCGCAACAAAGAGAATAACGTCGATCTTAAATGCAGTCAGATCGTTGACATCAAAATACTTATTCCCATATGCAGTGCCGATTCCCTCTCTGCCTAGCTTCACATCTGCGATCTGAAACTGCCGATCAATATCGGTATCCGTGGTTGTAAACATATCATGAACCGAATAATTATCTACAGATTCACCAAAAGCATCGAAAATTTGAGTCGCTAACTTGAATTGCTTTACTTGCAATACCAGATCTTCATATTCATTTCTAGCTTTTAAGTCCTCCACATAATCATGGATCATTGCTACGATATCGTCCTGAACCTCTCTGATGGCCTCACGATGCAGCTTCGACATACTTAGCAGATGAGCCATCCGAAACAGTGATTTCAAATAATCATTAATGCGAAGGGATCTGACATTGTAGGACAGCAGACCTGCATCATTAATAAATTTCATCACTGCTTCGCGATCAAATAGATCTTCTGCCTTCTCTTGGGGCTGATCATAATCACCATCTGATTCAGTGCTCGTGTTATCTCCCAATTCGGGAGTCTCATCCATAGAAGAAGTGCTTTGCGTGGAAGCAGGCGTTTCACCCTCGTCTAACTGCTGCACTGTCTGCTCCTGTGATTCTGCGTTCTGCTGCGCCACGGAGGAAGCACCTTCGTATAGATGCTTTGGTTCTGCCACCTTTTCATTGCTCTGCTGCACAGTACCACTTTCTTCAGATGGCTGATATTCTTTCACGTCACCGGTAGATAAGTCGATCGTCATCTGCCCCGGAATATCGATATCTTTCTTCTTTGATTTTGTCTTTACCGTCAGGGTATCAAAGCTTTTCCCGGAGAGTGGCTCCCCGTAAATATCCGTCGGGATATCGCCACCCTCTGTGTTTTGAAGCTCCTCAACGATATCCTTGACCGTACTCTCATTGAAATACGGCAGATAGAGATGGACATCATTCAAGACATCATCCACCTGAATATGCATCTGCATAGGTGTCCTCACCATACGTCCGAGGAGCTGTGCAATGTAGGTGGCATCATTGGCATGCTTGAAGGACATCATCGTTTCTGCCCGAGGGCAATCCCAACCAGTGGAAAGATTCTCTTTGAAGAAAACTATACGGATATTTCTATCATCGGCAATCTGCGATGGCTCTACATAGCGTACTTCAAGACCATTGACGGTAAGTGAAGCCGTCGTAGCACCGAAGGTATGGACGATCTGCCCAGCTTCCAACTTAAATCCTGTTCGCTCTTCAATTTTGGCAATACAATCATCCAAATTGGTATCTGTGATCTTTCCTCCGGTTCCATTTAAGACTTGAATGATTATGATCGGGTTCACATAGGCATAGTGCTGCTCAAAGCAATACTGCGTCCAATGCTCCCACTTCTCCTTCCAATCATCGGCTGCTGCCTGCAAGATAGCCATATCATTATTGACCGCACCTTCTTCCGGATAGGTGATGACGATCCTATCCTTCAGCAGGCCGGAAGCCCGGACTTCCTCCGTGGTCACAATTGATTTATAGATAGTAGAGGATGTACCTTCAACCAGGGTATTGAATCTCTGTGTGGTAGCCGACATACCGATGACTACTGGCATCGGCGGAATACCATCCTTCTCGCTTCCCTTAATAAATTTCTGCATGATTGACGTCGCCTTACTAGCCTCACGTCCTTGCATGCCACGATGTGCCTCGTCGATAATGAAATAGAGGCGATCACTCTTTTCACGGACGGTACTCGCTATGGTCTGCCATATCGTATATGTACGTCCATCTCCATTTTTGGTAAGTTTCGATGAGACCGACAGCTTCTGTGTGTTCAGGAAATAGACATGACCATCCTCGAACGTTTCTCTGTCGAAGGAATCCTCCGAAACAGTAATGCACTGGGAGAGCCTTATCTTATCAGCCTTAGAATCTATCTTCTGTTTCGACTGCTCATTCAACTGCGGCGAATCGGAAAGCCAAATAATAATAGCCTCCGGCTGTTCTATATATTGTTCATCGCCAAAGAAAATATCTTCTATCAGAGCTGACATGATGATGGTCTTGCCTGCTCCGGTTGGAGCAGTGAAGGAAACCACCTGAGGAGCGTGCGTCCTATGATAGCTTCCCATTGCCTCGACAGTTTTCATCCGGATGTCAGATAGCGCCTTCTTCTGAAAAGGAAATAATTCTACCTTCATGGTTACCTCCCTGTATTGATCCTGAAATTGTCCAGATAGTCCCTGTAGAGCTGGTAACATGATTTGCCCTCATAGGAGCGAATCATCGTTCGATATGCGGACTCAGAATCTGTTACGATGAACACAGTCTGAATCTCCGGATGCTGCCTAAGTTGTTCATCGAACTCAGAGTAGTAAATCTCGTCAATTAGAATCGCCATTTTATTCTTCGGGAGAATAAGCATCTTCGGAAGTTCATCGCCTTCAAGTTCTGGACACTTGCCTATTGCCCCACCTTTCATCCACAACACAGAAAGTAACTCTCGGAACTGACGGCCAAGAGCAATCGATGTCTTATCGAGAAAAGCTAATTTAAAATATGCCGCATTGGCTTGAAATCCATCTGACATATGGATCACTTTGTCTCCATTAGTAATATATTTCCCTTTTAATGGATTTCCGTTTACATCATGTCCCTCAATCGTACACACTGTTCTCGGCCAATTCACGTATCGCGCTATCCCAAGTTTCTCCCATTCAATATCACCAGGATGGAATCCACGAGCAGATAGTATTTTTGCTTCATCAACAGAAACTTCATTGTTAGTGATCATTATGCACTTTCGTTGGCCTCCGTCTTCAGCATTCAATAAGTTTACTGCGTGCAAAGTAGTTCCAGAGCCTGCAAAAAAATCAACAATAAGCGCATTTGGCTTATTTTTTGTAAACAAGTATATGCAATCTTTTACTGCATATAAAGATTTTGGGAAAACAAATCGTTTACCTTTATATATTGATCTCAATAGATTAGAACCATAATCACGTGCGCTGTGCTCCTTAAAATGCCAGTTTGTTTGTGGCATTTGTTCTTTCTTTTCTACATAATGAGCAATAATGGAATTGTCTCTATCGTAACCATCAATAACTAATTTCCCAGTAGATATATCATCAATTGTTCCAGAACGAAGATATAAAATCGGATACAATTGTTTGGTTTTTTTATTTTCTTTCCCAGCTTTAATATATCCATTTTTCAGAAGTTGACGTGCAGTTTCTGGCCTTACACACCAATTCATTTCTGTCCCATCATCCCTCAAAGGAAAGACTGTAGTACATCCCGGTTTTTCAGGGACACTAAATCGATCTACTTCTGGAGGTATCGGGTCACCGATAGAAGCAATCGCTCGTGTCTTATTATTGACATAAATAGGATAAAACTGAGACTTTCCTCCTTTGGATTGTCCTCTTCTCGACGCCAAATCCCCGCGTCGGAATGTTTTCCAGTATGTTTGTTCAGGTGCATCTTCATTTACAATACCAGCGGGATGGGCATTCCCAAACATTAAAAAGAAAATATACTCATCATTTCTCGAAAACTCATTTAATCTTTGTGTTCCATATGGATTAATAACGCTACTAATCATTTGCATGTTTGCCTCTGGAAACATTTCTTCAAGCAGGCAACCAAGATGTAAGTACTCTTTTTCATCAATTGTTACAATTAGGACTGAGTCAGCTGGATTAAGCAACTTTTTAGCTAATTTCAGGCGCTTCTCCATCATAGATAACCACTTGCTGTGCCTATAAGCGTCGGAGCTATCGACGTAATCATTGTTATACTTCCAGTCTTTTGCGCCAGTGTTATAAGGCGGATCTATATAAATGCAGTCCACCTTCTCTGCATAGAGGTATTCCAACAACTGCAGCGCATGGTAATTGTCAGCTTCGATCAGTGTGTGCCAAAGATCACTGTTCGGAGCATTCTCTACAAAGTCAATAGGTTTCAACGTCGGATAGATTGGCTCCCCGAATTCTGCTACGGTTACCAGCTCGTCCAACCTGAAGGTCTTCTGCTCATGCGTTTCTCTGCGGTCGCACTGGATCTCTTCACCATCAATTTTCACAACGGTATAGATATCACTAACGTATCCCGTCTTCACAGCAACCTTGGACCCCACCCGAATTGGCACGTCATATAGTGGTGTGCATTCAGGGAGATGTTCTTCGAACACCAGTCCGAACTTCTTCTGCTTCAACAATTTATTCGTCTCCTGCAGGATTCTATCCCTCAGAGCCGGATCGTCGATCTGCTGGATCAGATCTTGTAATAATGCCATCATGCCACCTCATTCTTCTGTGATCGTCTTTGCCTTGATATGATAAGCAATATCATGCTTCTGGCAAAAGGAAACCACCCTCGCTGCACATTCATTGTAGAATTGTTTATGCTCCTTATATGAACTAGCCACCTTGCTATAATTCGTCCGTCCAAAAATAATCCGATCTGTAAAGGAGACAGCATTCAAGATCTTGTCAAGATCTTGGTCTATCATGTTAGGTGTTGGATACGGCTCAATACTGACCCAGGTCTTGGATCCCGCGTCATGCAGAGCCTTCAAAGCGTTCAAGCGATCCTCACAAGAAGCTGCTCCTGGCTCCATCTTCTTCCGGTATTCCTCGTCAAGAGTGATAAGCGTGATGCCATGCTCATTTTCCTTGGAAAGGCTCGCTAATTCAACAGGAAGCAGACCCTTTGTAAGGGTAGTGCATTTAATTCCCGCTTCATTTAATTTTCGGATAGACGCAATGCTCATCTCAGACACTTCCGGATATCCCTGCATGAAAGGATCAGTTGTAAAGCATAGCTGAACAGACTGGATCTTGTCTTTCAGTTTCGGGATTTCACGGTTCAGCAATTCAAGGGTATTTGAAACCAATGCCGGCTCGGTCCATGCTTCATAGTCTTTTATCTGCCCAAACCGTTTCTTCATTAGGAAAGCATAACACGGGTATCGGCAGCCATGTGCGCAGCCCTGTACATGGTTCATCGTATAATCACCGTACTCTACTCCCGTTTGATAGAGCATGGATTTCCGCTTTATTGTTTTCAAAACAAAACCTTTCTCCACCTATTTATTCTTCAAAATATAATCCGCAATCCTCAGAGCTAGCCTCTGTGCAGCTTTGCTCTCATTAGAAATTGCAAAGCAAAATAGAAACATAGGTGCTCGGTTGCTATTTCGAAAAATTCGTGCATTCTTTGATACACAGGGAAAAACTTCTGTTAACCGAGAGAGAATATATTCCTTCACCTTCTCGGGGTTTGCATCCTTTATAAGTTGATTCCCTGTCTGTAGTCCTGGATCATTCGGGCAAAGATCAAAAAGAGATATTTGTGGATCTTTCTTATAAAACTCTGTACGCCATCCCTTATCACCAAGAAGTCGGTCAATACAATCTTCCCATTTTTCATATTTACCATTGTTTGGCAGCATCCGCTCAAGAGCAGAAAATGGGAATAAATACCACACATCTATTGATTTCGTCTGTGCTACAATCTCGAGCGTCGTCCAGTTGACTTGCGTAGCGTAGGGATCCAGAAACAACAGTCCTCTGTTGTAACGCCAATCCACATCCTCAATAATCTGTGCCAGCATTTCATTGGCATCGCCGCAGTAGACCGTAACAGTCTGCTTTATTTGCGAAAATTCCTCATCAACCATGTTCTGAAGTTCTGCTGCTTTCGTCGTATCGGCTTCTATGAAATAGTAGTGATCAAATTTCATTTTGGAGGCCAAGGCCCGTTTGGCAGACCCAGCCAAATGCTGATCTCCATCACTAGTTTCGATTTCCCCTGTACCGGCAAAAGCATCAATATAAATCTTTTTGAATTTCTGGTTCTGTAATGCAATCAGATATGCATCCAGATATCTGGTAAAAAGGTTCATCTTCTCTTCTGTCCAGTCTCCTCCAAATTTCTGTGATGTAGCCATATACTTAATCACCTCATCTATTCGTGATTCAATCTTACGAAGAGAACGTAATCACAGTCTCTTTTTTCCCTGCTTCCGGATTAATCATCTGTTCGATTTTTGCTCCAAAAGAATCGACAAGATCGTGTTTGATTTCTTTGCGGAATCCATCTGATGGAAAAATCGGATGAGTATCTAATACCTCCCACATCTCTCCCAATGGTACCTGTCGTTGCCCTCGAAATTTCTTTTGGAGATACTTGGCAATATCAGAAAGATGAAAGCATGACTCATCCGTTTCAGGAGCTATAATCCCATCAAGTCCGAATGCCAACTGTCCACTTTCCGGAGAATTCTTCGTAGATGACTGTCCGCCAAATACTTTCCATGCACACTTCTTATATAATTTGAAGCCCTCTATATTACTTGTACACAGGATCAAGTTGTATAGTTCCGAATTTTTCCTATTATAAAAAGGGAATGCCGAGACATAATATCTCCGCTCCCCTTTTAGAGAATCAATGATCTCCTCGACCCGCTTCTCGTAAGCGGCTTTATCGCTTCCATACGGAACTAATCTCTCAAAATCTTCTAAGTAGGTGTTCTGATATTTTTCCTTGGTTGTTGCTTTCTTTGCACTGTTGAGAGCTCGAACGGAATCGGAAACCATATGATTGATCATCACCTCTCCCCAATTTCTGAAAAAAGGCAACAGAGCTCCCCAGTCAATATTCGCATCATAAGGATCGTACAACAGAAAATAATGGAGATGCCCCGTGCTATACAATTGTGGTCCAATCGTCCTGAGAAGTTCGTGTGCGTCGCCGCATGATGGAACAACCTGATAATTTCTCTCATTCTGTGGAAGGTGTTTTTTCAGCTCTTCGATCCTGTTCGAATCCTTATCATTTAGGTAAATATGCACCGTCTTCCCTGGATAGTCTCTTGCAACTTCCAGTAAAGCTTCTGAGACGCGTACAGCAGTCCCTTTGATCAGTTCTCCAGCTTCATTTTTATATACTCCGCAATTGCACATACAGTCGATGAAGATTAGTCCATTACAGGAGTCAATCTGCATGAGCTTTTGTGCCCATGATTGAATGTACATCTCAATCAATTCAAATTTCTTAATCGAATGTGGTTTAGCCTCATCAATGACATTTTTTCTCCTGCCTGACATATGCTTACTCCTGATCTTCGTTCTCCCCGTTGATAGGGATTAAATCCATAATGTCCCCAATGTTACAGCTTAAGGCGTTACAGACCTTCATCAGTACTTCCATGCTGACAGTTTCGCCTTTTGATAATTTCGTCACAGAAGCCCAACTGATCCCGGCGGCAGATTGGAGATCTTTCTTCTTCATTTCCTTATCTATTAATAATTTCCACAATTTCTTATAGCTTACTTCCATTGGTGCCATTGGATTACCTCCGGTTCGGTTTCAACATAAGCAAAGCAATACAAGAATAGTCTAACGTATTTATCGCTCGTATTCAACGATATTCTTCACAAACACTCGAATACACATCGCATACAATTGAATCATTCCCCCTCTTATGATATCCTTGAGCTAATCAGCCAATCATTATAGTCAACTCATGAAAATACGGAGGTTTTCTCTGTGGGAAACTATAAGGACGAAATCAGTCAATTTATTTACGAAATCTGTTATCCAGAAATTTGGAAGAAGGTATCTGACTACCTGAGTATTCATCCTTCGGTGCTCGATCTCACTTATTGTCGGGTGAAATATCCGGATTCCTGCGTAATAATCGATATGGTTCCAGAATTTGCCCGTAATATCAGAATTGACGAAGACCACCTATTATTCGACGTCGTTGTCAGCGGTACATTTGACCTCGAAGAAAATAACGAATACCGGCCCAATTCCGCTGAATTAATGCAATGGCTGTCCATCCCCTGTGACGCTGTGGTGACCGATTCTCTGAAGAAGCTCTCTACCGGAGACATCACCCCATATATCCCCGGCACCAAATCCTTGCACACAGAGCAATCTGCTTCAGGAAATATTGTTCCTGTCTTATTCAAAAGGGATCTGGAGAAGGAGGCCACTGCTTTTCTGGAAAAATACTGTCCAGAAGCATTAGAGAAACCAATGGCGGTTCCGATCGAGGAGATCGCTGAAGCAATGCAGCTTCATATTATACAAGGATACCGTATCTCTGCTGATTTCAGCATTTTTGGTGAAATCTTCTTCGTTGACGGCCAGGAAGAAGTCTCTGATCTTTTTAAAGTATCAAAGACATCCCTTGAAGTTTCCCGAGGTACGATTCTTATCGACGCCTATACATTCTGGGAGCGCAATCTCGGCTGCGTTAAGAATACCATCGCACATGAAGTCTACCACTGGTACAAGCATAGGATGTATGCGGCGATCAAGCATATCCTACACGGAAAAGAATACGTAGCATGCCGTTGTCCTGCCGATCTC